>Ga0118677_10001296_pt1 | contig 53536 bp, 50 predicted proteins | sample AliMusrvi5mmetaG_FD_86154 | JGI IMG/M metagenome (GOLD analysis project Ga0118677, IMG submission 86154) | reverse complement strand
CCACCACCTTCAACGGCACACCGGTGCTGGCCAGCAGCACCTATGGCACGGCCGAACAGACCTTTACCGGCGTTTTTGCGCAAACCAAAATTGTTCCCACCGAAGCGCTGGACATCACCTTGAGCGGCCGCTATGACAGCTGGGACAACACCAATCGCCTGAATACCCGCACCATGGCCGGTGCGCCCACGGTGGGCGGTGCGCAGCCCTCATCCAACACCAGTGCCTTCGACCCATCACTTGCCGCACGCTATGCATTCAGCGACGAGTTGGCGCTGCGGGGGGCGGTGTACAAATCGTTCCGTGCGCCGGGCTTTAACAACACCACGCGCACCTATGGCTCACCCAACCCGACCATTGCCAATCCGGACCTGACGCCGGAAAACCTGTTCGGGCGCGAGATCGGGCTGGACTACAACAAGGAAGGACTCTCGCTGAGCGCCACCTATTTCCAGTACGACATTCAAAACATGATTGCCACCTACTCGATTAAGGGCAGCCAATATGCGAGTGCGCCCGCTTTGGTGCAAAGCATCTGTGGTCTCGCATTTGCGAATTGCGGTGGCAACACGGGCTCGGCCAGCTATTACACCAACGACCAAAATGGCCAGTCTTATGGACTGGAGCTGATAGGTAGCTGGAAGCTGAACAATGCCTGGACGATTAACGGCGCCTATACCGGTACCGTCAGCGTGCTGACCAGCAAGGCCAGCGCCGTGACCACTCCGGTGGGCGTGCAATTGGCAGGCACACCGCAGGATGTGGTGAACCTCGGTGTGACATGGAAGCCCAGCGCACCGCTGCAAACCAGCTTGCAAATGCGCTACATCGGCAGCATGAACATTGACACCACCAGCACCGCCGGTGTCGCCTACACACAGGGCGACATCACGGTGTTCGACGCCAGCATGCAATACCAATTCAACAAGAATTTGGACCTGAGTGCCAGTGTGGTCAACCTTTTGGATACCCAATATTCTGAGAATGCCTACACCTACAACCAGCCCTGGAACAGAACGCTTTCCATGCCGCGCACCCTGACGCTTGGCATGAAGATGCGCTTCTGATCACGCCATGAACAAATCACCATCCCTTATAAAACATCTACTGTTAGCAGGTATCTTCCTAATCGGCTGTTCCAATGCAATGGCGCAGCAGGCTGCTGCTCCGGCCGCTACGGGTATGTCAGGCCATGCGTCGCACGGCCCCCGAACGCAGCTGGCCACCGGTGTGGCCTTTGGACCGGACGGAAGTCTGTGGATGGTGGGCCTGGATGCCAAGCAGCAGCTGTACACCGCAAACAGCACCGACCTGGCCACTTGGTCGACGCCCCACGTTTTGGACGTCAGCGCTGACCCCATTTCTGCGGATGGCGAGAACCGGCCCAAACTGGCCTTCGGGCCCAGCGGACAGGTGGTCATCAGCTACACGCGCCCACTGGAAAAGCCCTATACCGGCTGGATACGCATGCTGCGCAGCACCGATGGCGGCGCCACCTTTTCGCCACCGTTCACTGTGCATAAGGACAGCCAGGAAATTACCCACCGCTTTGAGTCCATCGCCTTTGATGCCAGCGGTGCGCTGCACACGGTCTGGATCGACAAGCGCGACATGCTGCTGGCAGGCAAATCCTATGTGGGTGCGGCCATTTACCAGAACGTGTCACTGGACGGTGGGCTGACGTTCGGCCCCGACAGCAAGGTGGCAGACCACAGCTGCGAATGTTGCCGCATCGCCCTGGCACAAGGTCCGGATGGACAACTCCGCGCCCTGTGGCGCCATGTCTTTGGCAGCAGCACGCGTGACCATGCCTTTGCCAATCTGTCCGACGGCGCAGCCAATGGATTCAAGCGTGCAACGTTTGATGAGTGGCAGATACAGGCCTGCCCGCACCAGGGACCGGGCTTGGCACTCGCTGGAACCTCGCCCCATGCCGGCTATCACGCAGTCTGGTTTGGCATCCGCAAGGAAAAGGGAGTTGACGTAGCCGCTGCTCGCTACGCCCGGTTGGCAGAAGATGGACAGCCAGTGGCTGCTAGCGTCAGGGCGCTGCCAGACCCTCAGGCCGAACATGCCGACGTGGTGGCCATTGGTGACAAGGTGGCGATTGTCTGGCGCAGTTTCCAGGGGGGCCAGACCTCGCTCAAGGCCTGGATTTCCATGGATGGTGGCAAGACCTTCGAGCAGCGCTTGCTGGCCACCGCCCATGGCAACAACGACCACCCCCGACTCATAGCCAATGACAGCCATGTGGTGGCGGTCTGGCGCACGGACGAAAAGGCTGAAATCCATGAAATCAATTTTTAAGGCGGTTCTTTGGCTGTGTTTGCTGGCCGCTGCAAGCAATGCGTTTGCGCAGTCCGGCGCATCCAAGTCGGCCAAGACTCCGGGCACTATCCAAATGTCCCAAATTGCCCAGATTTCCGACTTTGATGAAAGCACCTGGGCCCAGCTTTTAAAAAGCAGCCCCAGGCCCGCTGCCTATCTGTTCACCACCTCCTATTGCAGCAGCTGCCCGGACGCTTTTGAACAACTGCACAAGGCCGTCCTGCACAAGGCGCCCGCGATGCCGCTGACTGTCGTGATGATGGATGTGAGCGGCGCGCAGGCGCTGCGCCATGCGCTGCACTTTCAAGGTCTGACGCAGATGTATGCCTTTGACGGTTACGCGCCTGCCATTCGATACAGCGTGGACCCGGCATGGCCCGACGTCACACCCTATATCGTGCTGATCGACAAACAGGGTCACTTGCAGCGATCCATCGGTGCGCCCTCGGCCAAGGCCTTACGCGCCTGGCTGGGCTGACGCTGCCGAGCGTTGGCGCGAGCCGGGTGCGGCATTGTTCAGCCGACGCGAAAGCGCGCGATTTCCTGTGTCAGGTTGACCGCCTGGTTGCTCAGAGACTCGGAGGACGCGCTGGTTTCCTCCACCAAAATGGCGTTCTGCTGGGTATGCGTGTCGAGCTGGATGATGGCATTCACCACATCGTCCACTTCCGAGGCCTGGCCGGTGGTGGCCTTGGCAATCTCGCCCAAAAATAGGTTGATCTGCTTGGCGTTGGCAACGATCTCGGACATGATGTAGCCGGCCCCTTCGACGATGTGGGTGCCAGCTGCGACCTTGTCCACGCTGGCCGAAATCAGTTGCTTGATTTCGCGGGCCGCCGCCGCGCTGCGGCCCGCCAGGCTGCGCACCTCGGAGGCCACCACGGCAAAGCCACGCCCCGATTCGCCGGCGCGCGCCGCCTCCACCGCGGCGTTGAGCGCCAGGATATTGGTCTGGAAGGCGATGCCGTCAATGGTGCCAATGATGTCGTTAATGCGGGCCGATGCGGCATGGATCTCGCGCATGGTGTCGACCACGGAGGCGATGGTGCGACCGCCATTTTCGGCCACCTCGGCATTGCCGCTGGCCAGCACAGCGGCCTCCTGCGTGCGGGCTGCGGATTCCTTCACCTGGGCACTGATTTGCGCAACGGCAGCCGCTTGGTGACCCAGGTTGGAAGCGGCGTCCTCGGTGCGCTGCGACAGATCCTGACTGGCCCGCGACACCTCGGCGCTGGTGGTCGCCAACTCACGTGCCGAATGCCGCACACGGCGGATCAGGTCATGCATGGAGTCATAGACCTTGTGCAAATCCAGAATCAGCAGGGCCGGCTCATCCTTGCCGCGCGGATTGACCGGGCGGTTGCGCAAATCGCCTTCGGCCAGCTCATTCAGATGGTGGCTGACCAGCGCCAGCCCACCCTTGGTCACCTTGTAAAACGACAGCATCAGATAGAGCGCGATCGCCAAGCAGAGAATGGAGGCCGAAAACTCCAGCACCTGGGTCTGCGCCACCCGCTCCATCCGGGCCAGCAACTGGCCGTCCAGGCGCTGGGCAATTTGCTGGTTCAGGCTCAACTGCTTGTCGATAGCGGCGTTTGCAGCAGCCAACAGTGCGGCGGCATCACCCTGGGGCGCGGCTATCAGCACCTGCTTTTTTAACAAGGCAAGGAAGGCGCCCCGGGCCTCGTCCACCGCCTTCATGTCCATGGTTTTTGCCCACTCCGCAGAGTTCCCTATGGCCATGCCAAAGGAGCTCTCGTAGATCGGGTCCACATAGTCGATCAGGGTCAAATAGCGTTCCATCTTGCGCAGCCGCTCCACCGGTACGGGCTTGTCACCCTCTGCCAGGCTGAGCGCGCCCAGTTCACGCAGCCTGGAAAGGTACTCCACATACTGCGGCCCGACATGCACCGTGATGTTCATCATGTGGCAGGTGTCGAGCTCGGGGTCCAAGGCCAGCTGCGAGCTGTTGCCAAGGTCGGCCAGCAGGTTCAGCGCAGAATCCAGCGCGGCCGTGTGCGCCGTGAAGGTGTCGTCGGGCGCGTCCAGCACCGGCTTTTGCAGCAGCGCCGCAACGTCCCTGCTAAGGGTTTCAAAATGATTGCCCGAGGCCTGGCCAAAACCTGCACCCAGGTCCTTCTGCATCTCTTGCAATTTGCTGAATGCGGCGCTGGCGCTGGCTTGCTTTTCACGCAAATCGGCCGAGTGGGCGACCGCCGCATGCCGCAGGTCAGACAGCTCTTTGGTCAGCAGGTTGACCGCGTTGACGTAGACCACACCCTGTCGCTCCACTCGGGCGGAATCAATCAGCGCGGACTCCGTGCCGTACAGCAAGACCAGCAAACCCACGATGGGAATCAGCAGCGAGACCAGAATCCAGGCGGACTTGGAGGCAAAGCTCAGGCTCCTGAAAAGCTTGACGCCGGGTGCCAGCCACCCGTGGTGGCTGAAAAATCCCGCAAACGTCCCTATGCTTTCACTTGCAAGTGCATGTTGATTCATGGAATTTCTGCCCTCCGGTATTTTGAATGCCAGGCACAAACTCAGGTCCTAGAACCGGCGCGCCCCGCCGCCCATTATCCCACCGCACCCCGGGCTTTTACCCATGACTTTGCGAGCGTTTCCGGACGGGCTGCGCCAGCTCGGCTGACTTAAAAGTCTATGGCCAGCGGCGTGGGCAGCTTGTCGTCCAGGTACAGGCTGTATTCGTCCCAGACATCGACGCCGTAATGCTCATCGCACAGGGCCTCGATGTCGGCCAGGGTAATGAACAGGGTGCTGAACATGGTGTCGTAATAAAACGGCTCACTGGTGCCGGCCGCCTCGTCTTCCTCGTGGTGGTAGCCGTGCACCCAGACGCGCTTGCCGGCGAAGCGGGCCTCAAAGGCGGCGCGGCGCTTCTGGTATTCGGCTTCCTCGTACTCGTCGTCGGCCATCTTGTGCAGGTGGTAGGCGTTGCCATGCATGGGGTGCGTGGGATCGAGTTGCAAATCGATGGTCTGCCAGACGGTAGAAATTTGAGTGGCCACATTGGCCAGTTGTTCGGGGGTGATGTCACCCTCCCAGTGCACCACGTCGATGCAGCGGGAATCGCCCACTTCGCCGTCCCAGATGCTGGCGCTATGTTTCATGGTTTTGGCGGTCATAAGAGGATGGTTTTCCGTGTGGCTTGAGAGCCCCTATCTTATGTGGGTTTCAAAAGCATGTGGGTTTCCACACTTGCGACACCACCAAGATGCGCACAAAATGCAGCCAGATTTTTAACAATAAACGGAGAATCCACGTGAAGAAACTGACCGGACACCTGTACTTTTGGGTTTTGATCGCCATCCTGATCGGCGGCACCTTCGGCTTTCTGAATCCTGCTGGCGCCGTCAAACTCAAACCCCTGGGTGACGGCTTTATTTCGCTGGTGAAGATGCTGATCAGCCCAGTGATTTTCTGCACCGTGGTGCTCGGTATTGCCGGTGCCGGTGACATGAAAAAGGTCGGCCGCGTGGGCGGCAAGGCGCTGCTGTATTTCGAGGTGGTGTCCACCTTCGCCCTGGCCATTGGCCTGGTGGTGATGAATGTGCTGCGTCCCGGCGACGGCTTCAATGTGGACCCGGCCACGCTCGATGCCAAGGCTGTGGCCAGCTATGCCAAGTCGGCCGGCGAGCAAAGCAGCATCGACTTTATCCTGCACATCATCCCCAAGACCTTTACCGATGCCTTCACCGGCTCGGGCGACCTGCTGCAGGTGCTGCTGGTAGCGGTGCTATTTGGCTATGCCATGGTGCACATGGGCAAGGCACAGAACATGGTGCATCTGTTCATTGAAGAGGCGTCGCACATCTTCTTTGCCATGATGAACGCCATCATGAAGCTGGCCCCCTTAGGCGCCGGTGGCGCCATGGCCTTCACCATCGGCAAATATGGCGTCGGCGCACTCGGCCCGCTGGCCCGACTGATGGGCAGCTTCTACCTGACCTGCGGCCTGTTTGTGATCGTGGTGCTGGGCGCCATCGGACTGATGGTGGGCTTCAATATCTTCCGCTTTGTCGGCTACATCAAGGAAGAGCTGCTGACGGTGCTGGGCACATCTTCTTCCGAATCGGCCCTGGTGCCGCTGATGCGAAAGCTCGAGGCACTGGGCTGCTCCAAGTCGGTGGTCGGTCTGGTGGTACCTGCGGGTTACTCCTTCAACCTCGATGGCACCAACATCTACCTGACCATGGCGGCGTTGTTTGTGGCCCAGGCGCTCAATATCGAACTGACGCTGACCCAGCAGCTCACCATGCTGTTTGTCGCCATGCTGACCTCCAAGGGCGCATCGGGCGTGACCGGTGCCGGCTTCATCACCCTTGCCGCCACGCTGGCCGTGGTGCCCACCATCCCGGTGGCCGGATTGGCGCTGATCCTGGGCATTGACCGCTTCATGTCGGAGGCGCGCGCCCTGACCAACTTCATCGGCAACGGTGTCGCAACGGTGGTGGTAGCCCACTGGGAGAAGGAACTGGACCGCGATGCCATGAACAAGGCATTGAAATCCTGAGCACGTGCGCTCGCTGAAATAGTCTACAGCGAGCGCACACACGGCGTGCTGGCGAAGTATGATCCCGCAGGAGTCACGCAAGCCCATGTTCAACACCCCTCACCTTCTGGATCAACTGGTCAGCCTGACCGGCATTCGCGATCTGGAGCTGCTGGAGGCCAGTCTGCTCAAGACCTTGAACGGCTTTATCCATCCCACCAGCCTGTCGCTGTACAAGGTTTCCCACCGGGGCGAGGTGCGTTCCCAGGTGGTATTTGGGCCCGAGAGGTGCCAGGTGCTGCGCGAGGACTTCGAGATCCGTGCGGAGCTGCTGCAAATCTTTGGGCAACACCGGTCGGCGGACAGCGCCCATGTCCAGCTGGATCTAGCGGACGGCATACTGAGCGTGATGACCTTGATGGACATGCGCTCCACCACCACCTACCTGGTCATCGGCGGCACCGAGGCCTTGCGCGATGCGGACAGCCGCATGATCGAAGGCATGCTGCAGATCTATCGCAATTTCTGCCAACTGCTACAAGAGTCGCAAACCGATTCCCTCACCGGCCTGGCCAACCGCAAGACCTTTGACGAATGCTTTAGCCGGGTTTATGAACTGCAGCCCTTTGATGAGGGTGAGTGCAAGGTAGAGGTGGACCACCGCAAGCCGCAGATCCAGACCACCTACTGGATTGCCATGATCGACATCGATCATTTCAAATCCGTCAACGACCGCTTCGGCCATTTGTACGGCGACGAGGTCCTGATCCTGTTGGCCCATTTGCTAAAGAACGCGCTGCGCAATGACGACCTGGTGTTCCGCTTTGGCGGCGAAGAGTTTGTGCTGATGATCCGTTGCTCTGGCCGCGACGAAGCCGCCGGGCTGCTGGAGCGTTTGCGCACATCGGTGGAGTCGCAGGACATTCCGCAAGTTGGCAAGGTCACCATTAGCCTGGGCGCCACCGAGATGCTGCGCAACACCTTTGCCGGCACGCTGCTGGATTACGCCGACAAGGCGCTGTACTACAGCAAACAAAACGGCCGCAACCGTCTCACTTTTTTTGAAGACATGGTCAGCTCGGGTCTGGCCACCCGCGAAGCGCCACCCAGCGAAAATCTCGACTTCTTCTAAGCAACCCACGCAGCGAGCGAACGTGGGGGCTCTTATTTCTTTGCGCGAAGGTACAGCGGCATCACCTTGGGCAGATTGGCCTCGATATCGGCAATGCGGGTGCTGCCCGCCGGGTGGGTTGACAACCATTGTGGTGGCGCGACCTGGCTGGCCGCAGCCATCTTCTGCCACAGCGTGATGCCGGCGCGCGGATCAAAACCGGCACGCGCGGCCAGCTCCATGCCCACCAGATCGGCCTCGGATTCGTCGGAGCGGCTGAACTCCAGCGTCAGCAACTGCGCGCCGTAATTGGTTACCGTCTGGCCGAGCTGACCCAGACCGAAAAGCTGCGTAATCACGCTGGCACCGATGCCGGTGGCGGCATTTTTGCCCATGCGTTCGCGTGCATGTTCGCGCAGGGCGTGGGCAATCTCGTGGCCCATGACCATCGCCACCTCGTCATCGGTGAGTTGCAAGGTTTTCAAAATGCCGTTGTAAAAAGCGATCTTGCCACCCGGCATGCAAAAGGCGTTGATCTGCGTGGAGCCGATCAGGTTGACCTCCCATTGCCACTGTTTGGCGCGCTCGTTCCAGGGAATGGCAAAGGGGATCAGACGCTGGGCAATCCTGCGTAGGCGCTTGACCTGTGCATTGTCCGCCGGACCCAGGGCACGTTTGGTGTCGGCCTGCTGAAGCATCAAGGCATATTGCTGCCCCGCCGAGCGCTCCACGGTTTCGGCAGGAACAAGTTGGGTAAACACCGAGTTCTTGCCGACGTTGACGCCCTCCCCCTCCAGCGCCAGAGTCGCTATCGGGGCAGCCAGCAGGGCGCACGAAACCAGCACGGCCGCGGCCCTGCGCAAGCAAGTACAGATTTTTGAAAAAGTCCGGTTCATAAGCCAAGAATAGAGGTAAACGGGTGCGGCTTTGCGACGCACCAGCAAGTATTATTCCCGCATGACCCTCACAACGCACGGCAAGGCCGCACCAACAAACAAGCCCACTTGGGCGCAAACCCTCAAGGTCTATTTGGAGCCCGCCTCGTTGCGCATGCTGTCGCTGGGTTTCTCTGCCGGGCTGCCGCTGCTGCTGGTGTTTGGCACGCTGAGCTTCTGGCTGCGCGAGGCCGGAGTGGACCGCAGCACCATCGGCTTCTTGAGCTGGGTCGGGCTGGCCTATGGCTTCAAATGGGTCTGGTCGCCGCTGGTGGACCGCATGCCAATTCCGTTGCTGACGCGCTGGATGGGCCGCAGGCGCAGCTGGCTGTTGTTGGCACAGACCCTGATCATGGGCGGTCTGGTCAGCATGGCGCTGACCGATCCCAAGCTGGCGCTGGCTCCCATGGTCTGGTGCGCCATTGCCGTGGCCTTTGGCTCGGCCACGCAGGACATTGCGCTGGACGCCTTTCGCATTGAGTCGGCCGATATGCAACACCAAGCGGCACTGGCCGCCACCTACCAGACCGGCTACCGCCTGGCCATGATCTGGGCCGGCGCCGGTGCACTGTGGATTGCCGCGCGCTCGGAAGTGGCGGGTACTGCCGTCTACCAGCAAAGCGCCTGGCAAACCGCCTATCTGGTGATGGCCTGCAGCATGCTGCCCGGCGTGTTGACCGTGCTGTTTTCCACGGAACCGACGCCGCGCGCCCTGCCACAGCCAAAGAACGCTGCCGAGTGGTTGCGCGGTGCGCTGGTCGAGCCCTTTGCCGAATTTATCCGTCGCTACCGCTGGCAAGCCGCTCTCATCCTGGCGCTGATTGCCACTTACCGCATCAGCGATGTGGTGATGGGCATCATGGCCAACCCCTTTTATGTGGACATGGGTTATAGCAAGGATGAGGTGGCTGCTGTGACCAAGATTTACGGCGTGGTGATGACCCTGGTGGGCGCATTTGTGGGCGGTGCCATGGCCCTGCGCATGGGTGTGATGCGCGTGCTCATGCTGGGTGCCATTCTGAGCGCCGGCACCAATCTGCTGTACTCCTGGTTGGTCAGCCAAGGCCATGATGTGACCAAGCTGATCTTCGTGATCTCGGCCGACAACTTGGCCAGTGGCATTGCCTCCTCCGCCTTTATTGCCTATCTGTCCTCGCTGACCAATGTGAACTACTCGGCCACGCAGTACGCCATGTTCAGCTCCATGATGCTCTTGCTGCCCAAGTTTGTGGCCGGCTACTCGGGCGTGTATGTGGATGCCTATGGCTATTCCAGCTTCTTTACCGCCACCGCCCTGCTGGGCGTACCGGTGCTGCTGCTGGTGAGCCTGGCCTCGCGCATTGCGGTGCAGTCAAAAAACGATGCTTGAGCGGGTTTACCTATCTTTACCCCCACTTCAAGCGCGACGAATCCCTTTGTAAAGCTGCGGCGCTAGACTGCAAGCCATGAGCCAACACCTGCTGATGATCGAAGACGACTCCCGCCTGGCTGCCATGGTGGGACAGTACCTGGAACAAAACGGCTTTAGCGTGAGCAAAGCACCGGATGGACTGTCGGGCCTGGCGCGCCTGAGCCAGCCCGCAGACAACAAGCCGCCCGAGCTGCTGATCCTGGACCTGATGCTGCCCGATATCGACGGCCTGGAAGTGTGCCGCCGCGTGCGTGCCATGAGCAACGCCATGGCGCAGATTCCGATCCTGATGCTGACCGCCAAGGGCGACCCCATGGACCGCATCATCGGCCTGGAAATGGGCGCCGACGACTACCTGCCCAAACCCTTTGAGCCGCGTGAACTACTGGCCCGGGTGCGCGCCATTTTGCGCCGCAAGACCGAGGCGCCGGTCAGCACGGCCGCCAATGTGCTGCGCTTTGGTTCGCTCACCATAGACCGCGATGCGCGCACCGTCACGGTTGCCAACGAAGCCTGTGACCTGACCTCCTACCAGTTCGACCTGCTGGTGGCGCTGGCCGAGCGCGCCGGGCGCGTGCTCACGCGTGACCAGATCATGGAGGCCGTGCGCGGCCGTGAACTCGAGGCCTTTGACCGCTCCATTGACGTGCACATGGGCCGCATACGCGCCGCCATCGAGGCCGACCCCAAGGACCCCAAACGCATACTCACCGTGCGCGGTGTCGGCTACGTGTTTGCCCGGCAGCAGGAATGATTTCGAGACCCTCGGTCTAGCATGAGCCTTTTTTTCCAGAAGCTGTATGTGCGCATCTGGCTGGCCGTGGTGCTGGCCGTGGCGGTGCTGACGCTGTTGGTGGGTTGGGCCTGGCGCATGACGGCCGAGCCGCCGCTGCGCGAGGTGGTGGTGCGCAATGCCATGGGCGAGATTATTGGCAATGGCCAGGTGCGTATGGGACGCGGACCGGAGGGCAGTAGCTGGCACGCCACCGAACGTCCACGCCGCGATGTCGCGCCCCCGCCCGGCAGCGCTGTGGATGCCGAGCCCGGCCCCGAAGAAGGCCAGGAAATTGCGCTGCATGGCAAATATGGCAACGGACCGGAATTTACCGTGCGCATGATCGACGGCCAGACCATGCACCTGCATTTACCCAGGCCGCCCGCTTCCACCTGGCACGCTCCCTTTGGTTTTTTCTGGACGCTCGGTCTGGTGGCGGTGGCGGTGGCACTGTCCATTTATCCGATTGTGCGGCGCCTGACGCACCGTCTGGAGGCCCTGCAACGCAGCGTCGAGCGCTGGGGCAATGGTGACCTTAGTGCGCGCATGCCCACCGGAGGTCGTGACGAGGTGGGCTACCTGGCCACCGGCTTCAACAAGGCAGCCGAACAAATTGAAACCCTGGTGAAGACGCGCGAAGCGCTGCTGACCTCGCAGAAGTCGCTGCTGGCCAATGCATCGCACGAGCTGCGCTCGCCGCTGACCCGCATCCGCATGGGCCTGGAGCTGATGGGCGACGCGGCGGGCTCCAGTGCCAAGTCGGAGATCTCGCGCAATATTGGCGAGCTCGATCAGCTGATTGACGAAATCCTGCTGGCTAGCCGCCTGGATGCCAAGGAGGCCGATCTGGGCACGGTGGAGTCGGTCGATCTGGTCGGGCTGGCGGCCGAAGAATGCGCCCGCACCCAAGCCACGCTGGATGTGGAGGTGAGCTCGGTGCTGGTACCCGGCGTGGCCAAACTGCTGCGCCGTGTGGTGCGCAACCTGCTGGAAAACGCCAGGCGCTATGGAGCAGGCGAGGTCACGCTATTGGTTCGCAGCGCCGATGGCCAGGCCACGGTGGAGGTTTGTGACCGCGGCCCCGGCGTTCCGGAAGCGCTGCAGCAGCGCATTTTTGAGCCCTTTTATCGTCTGCCCGGCGCCTCCGAGCGCGAGGGCGGGGTCGGCCTGGGGCTGGCCCTGGTGAAGTCCATCACCCAGCGCCATGGCGGCACGGTGAGCTGCCGCAACCGTCCCGATGGTGGCGCCTGCTTTGAGGTGCGCCTGCCCTTGGAGGCCTAGTTTGCCTTGAGGAAAATGTCGCTGTCGGGCGCAAAGTTTTCGTGCAGCGGCAACAGGGCGCCGCCCAGGGCGCGGGCGTCCGAGCCAATGCTGCCGGCCACCAGGGCTGCGGGCCACAGGCCTTCCCAATCGTAGGTGGCTAGGGCGGCCTCGGTGTGATCGATCAGACGCGTCAGCATGGCACGGGTAAAGGAGCCGTCTATCACCACCGCATCCACGTCCAGAAAAGCCGTGCCGCTGACCACGCACTGCGCCAGGGCCAGCGAGGCGCTGGCAATCCAGGCGCTGGTGAAGACCTCAAAAGGCGTTTGCATGGCGCGCTCGTCATAGGCGGCAGTCGGATCCAGGCCGTGTTCCTTGAAGGCTTGCTCCAGCTCCCACAGTGAGGCATGGGCCAGCAATTGTTCGGGCATGCCGCTGCCCGTGGACACGCCCAGGGGCAGCGAGGCCACAGCACCGGCATTGCCATGCACGCCGTTGTGCAGATGCGAATTGATGACCAGGCCGCCGCCGACAAAGGTATCGACAAACAGGTACAGAAAACTCTTCAGATCGCGGCCACGTCCGGCCACCAGCTCGGCCACGCAGGCGGCTGCGGTATCACGCACGAAGCGCACGGGGGCCTCGGTAAAGGACTGCAGCTGGGCACTGAGGTCAATGTGGTTCCACTCATCCGACACGCTGGCGGGCAGGCCCAGCATCTTGTGCCAACCGCCCAGATTGAAGGGCGCGGCCAGGCCGACACCGACCAGGCGCAGCGCCAGCGCGCCCAGACCGTCCTGAATGGCTGCCATATGGGTCTTAATGGCAGGCAGCAGGGTCTGGGCATCGGGGAAGGTGTAACGCATGGACTCGCGCCTGCGCACCGCACCGGTGAAATCCACCAGCAGCAGGTCGGCGCTGCGACGTCCAATCTTGATGCCCAGCGAAAACGCGCCGTCCGGGTTCAGTGCCATTGGCACCGAGGGCTGGCCAATGCGCCCACGCACCGGTTCGTGACGTATCAACAAGCCGTCTTCCTCCAACCGCCCCGTGATCATGCCTATGGTCTGGGCGGTCAGGCCGGTCAGTCGCGCCAGCTCTGCCTTCGGAAGGCTGCCATTGAGGCGAATGGCTTGCAGCACCACGCGCTCATTGAACTGGCGCATGCCCACATGGTTGGAGCCGCGCGGACGCAACATCGCTGGCGTAGCCAGAGACCCGATTCCTAGCGAATCGATGGATCTGGTTGGCGCATCGAAAAGGCTCATGGACGCAGCGTTTCGCCGATCACACCCTTGCGCAGCAGGAAGTTTCCAAACGGCTGCTGTTCGCCCGTGAGGACGATGGCAAAGGCGCTCTTGGTGCGCTCGTAAAAGGCGAAGCGCTCAATCGGCTCGGCCGACTGCTCGGCCAGAAACAGCGGCTCCAGGTCGGCCAGCACCTCGCGCTGCAACGCCGAGCGGTAGGCATCGGGTTGCCCGCTGACCTGCATAAAGCCGACCGGATGGATCTCGTCTGCCACCAGCGGCAGCAGCGAGGTAATGGCCTGTACGGCGCGCGCCATGCCAATGCCGGGCAGGCGGATGATGGGCTTGCCACCGGCGTAGCGCACGGCGGTGAAGTTGGCATCGGCCAGCACGATGGCGTCGTCATGACCCATTTCCATCAGCAGCTTGAGCAGTTCCGGCGTCAAAACCGGGTCGATTCCCTTGAGCATTTTTTTACATCCTCTGGCTAATGCGCCAACACATCTTCGGGCAAGTCACTGACGGATTTTGCACCCGTCATGACTGCCACGGTGTCGCTCATGCTGATCTTTTTGGGATTGACCACGGCCGCACGCTTGCCCAGGCGGGCAATGTGGATGCGGTCGGCCACCTCAAAGACATGCGGCATGTTGTGTGAAATCAGCACCACGGGCAGGCCCTTGTCGCGCACTCGGCGAATTAGCTCCAGCACCATATTGCCTTCCTTCACACCCAGGGCTGCGGTGGGTTCATCCATGATCACCACGTGCTGTGCAAAAGCGGCTGCACGGCCCACGGCCACGCACTGGCGCTGGCCGCCGGACAATGTTTCCACCGCCTGCGTCATGGAGCGGATGCCAACCTTCAGGTCATTCATGCGGGAAATACTTTCTTCCAGCATCTTCTTCTTGTCGATAAAGCCGAGCAGTCCCAGCAGGCCCGAGCGGCGCAGTTCGCGGCCGAGGAACAGGTTTTCGGCAATCGACATGGCAGGTGCCACGGCCAGGTCCTGGTACACGGTCTCGATACCGGACAGGCGCGCGTCAATCGGGCTTCGAAAGTTGATCACTTTGCCGTCAAGATGAATTTCGCCTTCGTCGGGAATGGTGGCGCCCGACAGGCACTTGATCAGAGACGACTTGCCGGCACCGTTGTCGCCGATCACGGCCAGGATTTCTCCGGCACGCAGTTCAAAGTCGGCGCCATCCAGCGCGGTGACCTGACCGTAGCGTTTGACCAGGCCCTTGGCCTGCATGACGATTTGAGGCGAAGGATACGTGGGGGTAGTAAAGCTAGTCATTAACGGCCTCCTTTGCGGGACATTTGGTCGGTGGCCACGGCCAGAATCACCAGGATGCCGGTCACCAGTACTTGATACACAGAGGGCACGCCCATCAGCGTCAGGCCATTGCGGAACACGCCCACAATCATGGCGCCCACCAGGGTGCCCAGGATGATGCCGCGCCCGCCAAACAGGCTGGTGCCACCCAGCACCACGGCGGTGATGGCGTCCAGGTTATCGGTCTGTCCGCCATTCGGGTCACCGGCGCCTGTTCGGGCCACGGTCAGCGCCGAGGCAATGCCGTAAAACACGCCGGCCAGCACATACACGCCCAGCAGCACTTTTTCGGTGGAAATACCGGCCAAACGGGTGGCTTCTGGGCTATTGCCCACGGCGTAAATATGACGCCCTTGGGCGGTGTCGCGCAGCCAGATCCAGGTGCCGACATACAGTCCCAGCATCAGCACCACGCCATAGGCCACGCGAGCGCCGCCAAAGGAAAAGGTTTCACCCAACAGGTTCATGCCGTCGGGGATATTGGTGATGGTTTGCGCATGCGAATAGAGTTGCGTAATGGCAAAGGCGATATTCAAGGTGCCCAGGGTCACGATAAACGGCGGCAGCTTGACACGCGTCACCAGCAGGCCGTTGATCAGGCCGAACAGGGCGGTGGCGGCAATACCGCACAAAATGGCGACCGGCGCGCTCAGACCGTAGTCGGCTGCGAATTTGGTCATCACGATGGAGCCCAGGGCCATCACCATGCCACAAGACAGATCGATACCGGCGGTCAGAATGATCAGGGTCTGACCAATCGCGATGGTTCCCACCACCATGACCTGCTGCAGGATCAGGGAGAAGTTTTTCAGCGTGAGGAAGTTTTCATGCTGAAACGTAAAAAAGGCGCAGGCCAGCAACAGGGCGATGGCCGGGCCTAAGGTTCCCAGCGGAGGGAGTTTGGCTTTGAGCGAGTTCATGGGATGGGCTTGTGTGAGGTGAAGAAAGCCCCACGTCGCGGGGCTTTCGGGGAGTAGACCCGCACGGTGCAGGCCCGGACTCAGGTCGTGTTTTCAGGCACGACCCTTCAGTCTCAGCGAATTAATCGCCCCAGCACTGAGCGCGTGCGGTCTTGGTGTCAATGCTCTTCACGCCGGCCACGGGGTGCAATGCAACCAGGTCCACACCGGTGTCGGTGTAACCGGTTTGACGCTTGCCGTCCTTGGCGTATTGCACGCCAGCGGCCACACCCATGGCTGCCATCTTCAGAGGATATTGCATGCTGGTGGCGCCAATCACGCCTTTTTCCACATTGCCCACACCGTTGGAGCACATGCCGTCCACACCCAGAATCACCACGTCTTTTTCCTTACCAGCGGCCTTCAGAGCCTTGTAAGCACCAGCGGCTGCGGGTTCGTTGATGGCGTACACCACGTTGATGTTGGGGTTCTTTTGCAGGCAGTTTTCCATGCCGGTCTGGCCCTTGGCTGCGTCGCCGAAGCTGTCGGCCATGCAAACCACTTCTGCGGGCTGAGCCAGTTCGTTGCTCTTGGCATCCAGGGTCTTCAGGCCGTAACCAGCCAGGAAACCGTTGTGACGCTGTGCGCCCACGGGGTGGCCGGGGAACAGGTCCATGGTAGCGATGACAGGAGCCTTGCCCTTGAGGGACGCCTTGGCGTAAGCACCGATCAACTCACCGGCCTTGTAGTTGTTGGTAGCGAACAGGGCATCGGCACCTTCAACCGGGCTGTCCAGGGCGATGACTTGCACGCCTTGGGCCTGGATCTTCTTGATGGTGGGGATGATGGCATCGCCAGAGGATGTGATCAGGATGGTCTTGGCGCCCGCGGCAACCATGTTTTCCATCGCGCTGATTTGGCCAGCGGTGTCGCCGTCTTGCTTGCCAGCGGCGCTGAGCAACTTGACTCCGGCCTTCTTGGCAGCGGCTTCAGCGCCTTCCTTCATCTTCACGAAGAAGGGGTTGCTGTCGGTCTTGGTGATCAGGCCGATCACGGTTTCGGCGGCGAAGGCCGAAGTTGCAGCGGAAGCTGCAATAGCGATGGCAGTGAGTGCCAGGATAGTGGATTTTTTCATGCTCAGTCTCCTCAGATGGATGGTCAATGGATCTTCAGTTTTCAGGGCCTTGCTGCCCTGGGTTGGTACGCTTTACGTCTTCGCGTGGCTGGACTATATTCGCTTTGGACTAATTAAATCAAGTTGCTTTAGTAATGGAAAACCCTAAGATGGTGCAAAAAAATTCGCTTCCACCCGGCGCGCTGCAGCGCGTCCAGGCCCTGATTGCCAGTGGCCAACGCAAGATTCTGGGCATTGCTGCGGCGCCCGGTGCCGGCAAATCGACGCTAGCCAAAGCGCTGCTAAAGGCCTTGGGAGCACAGGCCCAGGTAGTCCCCATGGACGGCTTTCACCTGGCAAATTCGGAGCTGCAGCGCCTGGGCCGAGCCGCTCGCAAGGGTGCGCCCGACACCTTCGACGCGATGGGCTATGTCAACCTGCTGCGCCGCATTCAAGGCCAGCAACCCGGCGAGACGATTTACGCACCAGAATACCGGCGCGAGCTGGAAGAAGGCATAGCAGGCGCCATTGCCATTGATGCCAACACGCCGTTAATCATCACCGAGGGCAACTACCTCTTACTAGACGAAGGGGCCTGGGCTGAGGTTTGCGGCGTGTTGGACGAAACCTGGTTTCTGGATATCGACAGCACGCTTCGCCAACAGCGTCTGCTGGAGCGCCACATACGCTTCGGACGCAGCCGGGAAGCCGCGCTGGCTTGGATCGCAAGCACGGATGAACCGAATGCGCAGCGCATTGAACGCCACCGAGATCGGGCGGATTGGATCATCAACCGGGGAAATTTCGGACAGAATTGATGAAATCGATCATATTTGCCGATTTTTCTCGACCAAATTCATCAAAATTCACCCGAATGGGGGATATGCAAGCGCAGCGCCAAAATGTAAAGTTGACCTAACTGCTGTCACAGTGTCTCCATAAGACGAAGATTTGCCGAGATAAGGCGGACTTCATACAAAATCCAACGACGTCCCCTCGGGGACTTTTCAAAGCCACCTTCGGGTGGCTTTTTTTTATTCCAGAAGGCCGCGCACGCGTTCAGGCGTGATGTCTGTCAGGCAGCGGGTATGGCCCAAGGGGCATTGGCGCTGGAAACAGGGCGCGCAATCCAGCGCCGGTTGGTAGCTGGCATCGTTCTTCAACCAGATCACCTGCGCCTGATCGCTTAAGGGCGGCGTGTGCAGCGGGCTCGACGACCCAAACACCGCCACCTGGGGCGTGCCAAAAGCGGCCGCCACATGCATCAGACCGGAGTCGTTGCTGACCATGGCCTTGGCCTCTGCAATGACAGCCAGCGCCTGGTCCAGGCTGGTGCGGCCGGAAAAATCCAGGACCGTCTTTGCACCCAAGGCCTCGGCTTGGGTGGCAATCTCGGCACACAGGGCGCCCTCCTTGCCCGATCCCAGCAAGACCACTGGCAAATTAAGCTGCGCCGCCAAGCTGGCGAAATGGCCGGGCGGCCAGCGCTTGGCTGGACCGTATTCGGCACCCGGGGCAAACACGTAGTAACCCTGTTCGCTCAGACCCAGCTCCTGCAGCGCAGCGGCCTGCAGCAACGGATCGAGCTGCAGTTGCGGCCGGTCATCGACCACATCAGCCTGGTCACTGAGCGCCGAATAAAAAGCCACCATGGGTGGGCGTTCGCCCTTGGGCGGACTGGGCAGGCGCTGGTTGAGCAGCAGCAGGCGTGACTCGCCGCTGTAGCCGACGCGTTTGGGAATGCCGGCCCACCAGGGAATCAGGGCGCTTTTGAGGGAATTGGGGCAGACATAGGCCGCATCAAAGCGCCCGCGCAAGCTAGCGGCCATGGCGCGTCGGGCTGTCCATTGCAAACCGCCATGGGCAAAGGGAAAAACAATGACGTCTGCCACCTGCGGCATGGCCCGGTACACCGGTGCCACCCAAGGCAGGGCGCCCACGGTAAGCCGCTCGCCACGAGCATGCAAGCGGCGCAGCAGCGGCTCGGTCATCACCGCATCCCCAATCCATTGGGGCGCGATGATCAGGGAATCAGTGCCCAGCGAAGTGTTCTCCGGCTTTCAGTGCGTAAACCGTGCCGCAGTAAGGACACTTGGCCGTGCCGCTGTGGCCCACGTCCAGATAGACCTTGGGGTGGGTGTTCCAGGTTTGCATTTTGGCCAGGGGGCTGGGGCAAAACACGCCGCCCTGGTGGTTCAGGTCTTTGGCCAGCAGTTCGATCTTGGAGGGGGTATTCGACATATAGATTCCTAGGGGTTTATCGCTTTAGACCTTGCTCAGCCAATGGGCGTATTTGGGATTGCGGCCATTGACGATATCAAAGAACGCGCTCTGGATTTTTTCGGTAATGGGGCCGCGCGAACCGCTGCCGATCTCCACCCGGTCGATCTCACGTATCGGCGTCACCTCGGCGGCGGTGCCGCTAAAGAATACCTCGTCGCTGATATAGACCTCGTCGCGGGTGATGCGTTTTTGCACCAGCTCCAGCCCCAGGTCCTTGCAGATATGCAGTACGGTGTTGCGAGTGATGCCGTTGAGCGCACCAGCCGACAAATCCGGGGTGTAAACCACGCCGTCCTTGACCACAAAAATGTTCTCGCCCGCGCCCTCGGCCACAAAGCCGCTGGCGTCCAGCAGCACCGCTTCATCGTAACCGTCATCGGTGGCTTCGCGGTTGGCCAGGATGGAGTTGGTGTAGTTGCTGACCGCCTTGGCCTGCGTCATGGTGATGTTGACGTGGTGGCGGGTGTAGCTGGAGATCTTCACGCGGATGCCGCGCTTCATGCCCTCTTCGCCCAGATAGGCGCCCCAGGGCCAGGCGGCGACCATCAGGTGGATGTCGTTGCCCTTGGTCGAGACGCCCAGCTTCTTGTCGCCGACCCAGGTGAGTGGGCGCAGATAGCCGCTCTCCAGTTTGTTCTCGCGGATCACGTCGATCTGGGCCTGATTCACCTGTTCCTTGGTGAACGGGATGACCATGCGCAGGATCTTGGCGCTATTGAACAAACGGGTGGTGTGGTCCTCCAGGCGGAAGATGGAGGTGCTGCCGTCATCGCCCTTGTAGGCGCGCACGCCCTCAAAGGCGCCACAGCCGTAATGCAGGGTGTGGCTCAACACATGGATCTTGGCGTCTCGCCACTCCACCATCTGGCCGTCCATCCAGATTTTGCCGTCGCGGTCTGACATGGAGGGAGGAATTGCGCTCATGGGGAGGTCCTTTGTGTTGGGTTGCGGTTTGGGCGAATGTCCGATTTTACGGGGCCGCAAGAGTCGGCCAGAACACCTTCACCGACAAACCGCCGAGTTCCTGCGATCTGCCGATCTGCGCCTCGGCACCAAACACGTCCAGCAGGCGCCGCACGATGGACCAGCCCAGGCCGCTGCCGGTGCGTTCATTGCCCAGCACGCGAAAGAACCGCTCGCCCAGGTGGGCAATCGCGTCCTCCGACATGCCGGGGCCGCTGTCCTGCACCTGCATGACCGAGCCACTGGCATGCCTGCGCACCGTCACGTCCACCCGCGCACCGTCCGGGCTATAGCGCATGGCGTTGTCTATCAGGTTACGCACCAGCACACCTAGCAGCGCGTCATTGGCCGCCACCAGGCAGCCCGCATCGGCCAGCAGCGTGATTTCCTGTTGGCGACCCAGGGCGGTATACACCAGTTCACCGGCCACGCGCCGCACCAAGGCGCCCAGATCCACCGCAACGGCGGGCGTAGCGGGCGCCGACTCCAGTCGGGCCAGGGTCAAGAGCTGGTCAACCAGGTGACTGGCACGGTCGCAACCGGCCAGCGTGGTGTAAAGGGCGTGGCTGCGCCCAGCCACATCGTCGCCCGCCCCCAGTGCCACCTGAGCCTGCATGCGGATAGCCGCAATCGGTGTGCGCAACTCGTGCGCGGCGTCTGCAGTAAAGCGGCGCTCGATCTGCACCATGCGATCAATGCGCGCTAGCAAACTGTTGAGGGTTTGTACCAGCGGCTGCAGTTCGCGCGGCATTCCAAGCAGCGATACCGGCTCGGCAGTGCTGGGCGTGCGACGTTCCAGCGTCTCGCGAAGTTCGCGAATCGGCGCCAACCCCCTGCGCACCGACCACCACAAGGCAGCAGCAAACAGGGGCAGAGCCAAAAGCAAGGGCCGCAACAAACTACGCATCACCGCCCACAAAATGGCCTGGCGCGATTCCATCTGCTCTCCGACCAGCACCGTCACGTCATGCTCTGCCTGGTGCGCAGCAACCACGCGCCATGGCTCACCGTCTTCGCGACGCACGGTGGCAAATCCTTCCGTCTGAGATGCCAGCGGCTGCTGACCGGCATTGGCCGAGCGGGTAATGAGCTGGCCTTGCACAAACACCTGAAACACCACATGCGGTGCGTACTTGTGCAACACCGGCGCGTCAACTACATCGTCGTGATCACCAGCGGCCTGCACCAGCATCAAGGCGGCGGCCTGCGCCAGATGGCTGTCTAGCAACTCATCAATTTCGTGCTGCGCATCGCGCCAGGTGATCAGAGCCGCACCCAGCCAGACCGCCACCGCAAACCCCAGCACCAGGATCAGCAATCGGGACTGCAGCGAGGCGTGGCTACGCGTCATGTTGTGGGCGGCTCGCGCTGCACCGTGTAGCCCACGCCACGCACGGTACGGATCAGCTCGGCACCCAACTTGCGACGCAGATGGTGGATGTGAACCTCGATCGTATTGCTCTCCACCTCGTGGCCCCAACTGTACATCTGCTGCTCCAGTTGCTCACGCGACAGCACTCTTCCCGCGCTGCGCAGCAGCGCATGCAGCAAATCGTATTCGCGGGTGGACAAGGCCACCTCATCGGTCCGGCAGGTAACGCGCCGCGCTGCCGGGTACAGTTCCACATCGCCGCAACGCAGGCTGTCCTGAAATTGCCCTAGCGAGCGACGCACCAGCGAGCGCAGGCGCGCCGACAGCTCGATCAAATCCACCGGCTTGACCACATAGTCGTCGGCACCGGTGTCCAGTCCCATCACGCGATCGGGCACGGCATCGCGCGCGGTCAGCACCAGAATCGGCGTGTCGATCCGACGCTGGCGCAATGCCTTGAGCACGTCCATTCCGTCCTTGAGCGGCAGGCCCAGGTCCAGAACGGCAGCGGCATACACGCCGCTGGCAATTTCGCGCTCCGCAGCCAGGCCGTCACGCACCCAGTCCACCTGAAAACCGGCCTGGCGCAGGCCCGCACGCAGACCATCGCCCAGCATGGCGTCGTCTTCAGCCAGCAATATGCGCATATTGCAAGTACCAGAAAATGAGCACAGCAACCACGATTGCAACTGCTACCGCGGTCCAGCTACGCTGGATGCCTTGATCGGCCGGACCGGTCTTGAAACCGGTCACCATGGAGCGCACCAGATTCTCCTTGTGCTGCAGACTGGCCACCACCACACCGACCAGATGCCCTATGACCACCAGCAGCATGGCGTTGCCCAGCAGGTCGTGCAACTGGGCCAGCCAGCCGGGACCCAGATCGTTGTAGGTGGCGTAACCGGTGGCAACTATGCCTAGGCCCATGGCCATCAGCAACACAATCGCCACGGCACCCGCTGGGTTGTGGCCCAGATAGTACTCGGGCTGACCCGAGCGCAGGGACTTCAGGTAGCGCAACACGGCAGAAGGGCCGCGCACAAAATGGGCAAAACGGGCATAGCGCGTGCCGACCACGCCCCAGACCAGGCGGAAGGTCAAAAGGCCGCCCAGGGTGTAACCCAGCGTCACATGCACCAGACGCCAGACCTCGCTCTCGGCGGTGAGATAGGCGCCGGCAAAACTCAGCACCAGCAGCCAGTGGAACACCCGCACCGGGGCGTCCCAGATGCGGATCTTTTGTGTACGGGTGTTCAGCTCGTTCATTTGGGGATTCTTACCGCATGTTCGTTAAAGTCACCCTTGGCAGCCCCGGCGTGGCAGGCCGAGCAGTTGGACGGACTTCCGACACTTGCACGTTTCCAGGTGGAGGCCGAGACTTCATCATGTTGGCGCACAAACCATTTGGACTTGCTGATGCGATCTTGCGGCGGATCTTCGTGACCACGGCGGTCGGTTCCGGCATTGACCTGAAGCCAGTTGCCGATATCCCTTGTGGCCGCGTCATCCAGTGAAGCATCGGTGCCAAAGTGCTTGTTCAGGCTGCCCATGATGCGAGCCCAGGACGCTGCCGGCAGCAAACCGGGCGGGTAGGCGACGTGGCAGGAACCGCATTCCTGCTGGTGCTTGGTGTTGGCTGCAGCCTGTGCCTGGCCGCTCAGGGCCAGCGCAGCCACAGCGGCCAGGGAGATCAGTACTTTTTTCATCTTCTGCTTTCAAAAATTAAGATTTGAGCGAGACCAGCCAGCTCAGCAGGTCGGCCTTTTCACCCGCCGTGCATTCGCGGCCCACCACGTCATTGCAATTGCGGCGGAACCACTTCTCTGTTTTCGCCGCATCGGTAAAGCGTTGCGGATTGAAGGCTGGTGCCATGGGCGCGATGCGCTTGCCGGTGCTGGCGTGCTTGCCATCCACCGTGGGCTTGGCCGTGTGGCAGGTGGAGCAGCTCCAATCCTTGCCATGCTTGGAGGTAAAGAATTCCTGGCCTCGCGCCGCCTGGGCCGGTTGGCCAGACTGGGCCACATAACCGGCAATTTGCTCGGCCGGTGTGGTCTGCGCCTGCACGCAGGGTGAAAAAAGGGCCAAAGCGAGGGGCGTGGCCAGGGTCAAAAACTTCAGATAAGACATAAAACCTCCAGTGCCCTGCATGGTAGGCCCCGCAGATTAAAACGCGCTTAAGGTCTGCCCCAGCTCCGGGCTTAAGGCTCCTGCCCTTCGGCAATGCGGCGCGGCTTGTCGCTGTGCGAGACCTCCATGCCATCGGCCACATAGCCGGGGCCTTTCATGACCATCACCACCACGCAGCCTATTGCCGTGGTGACTACAGCGCTCCAGTGAAAGATCACCGCGCCGATCACCACGTAGTCCATGGTTTGCAGCCAGCGCGCCTCGGCCGCATTTTGCGTGTCGGTGCTGAGATGCAGGGCCACGGCTGCGGCCAGCGGCAGTGCGGTACCCACCAGCAGGATCAGCGGCAGTTTGCGCCACAGCTTCCACTCCAGGCCACTGGCACTGCGAACGGAGTTGGGGAGTTTGTTGAGCCAGGACATGGCCGCAAGTTTACGTGAGAGAACGCACCACTTCCATGGCCTCTTCCACCCGCTCCACGGCGTGTATGGTCATGCCCTCAATCGGCTTTTTGGGTGCGTTGGCCTTTGGCACCACGGCCACGCTAAAACCGAGTTTGGCGGCCTCCTTGAGGCGCTCCTGGCCGCGCGGCGCCGGGCGCACCTCACCGGCCAGGCCAACCTCGCCAAAGGCAATAAAGCCCTTGGGCAGCGCCTTGCCGCGCAAGCTGGAGGTGATGGCCAAGAGCACCGCCAGATCGGCGGCAGGTTCGCTGATGCGCACACCACCGACGGCGTTGACAAACACATCCTGGTCCATACAAGCGACTCCGGCATGGCGGTGCAGCACGGCCAGCAACATGGCCAGGCGATCCTTGTCCAGCCCCACAGACAGGCGCCGCGGCGAAGGGCCACCGCTGTCCACCAGTGCCTGAATCTCCACCAACATAGGGCGCGTGCCCTCCAGCGTGACCATGACACAGCTGCCTGGCACCGGCTCGGCGTGCTGGCTTAAGAAGATAGCACTGGGATTGGACACGCCCTTCAGGCCTTTCTCGGTCATGGCAAACACGCCGATCTCGTTGACGGCGCCAAAGCGGTTTTTGATGGCGCGCACCAGGCGGAACTGGCTGTGGGTATCACCCTCAAAGTACAGCACCGTGTCCACCATGTGCTCCAGAACGCGCGGACCTGCCAGCGTGCCGTCCTTGGTGACATGGCCGACCAGCACGATGGCCGTGCCGCTGGCCTTGGCGGCGCGCGTCAGGTGGGCGGCGCATTCGCGCACCTGGGCCACCGAACCGGGCGCGCTGGTGAGTTGCTCCGAATAGACGGTCTGGATGGAGTCGATGACGGCCACATCCGGTCTGTGCTCCATCAGCGTGGCGAGAATTTTTTCCAGCTGGATTTCGGCCAGCACCTTGACCTGAGACCGATCCAGCCCCAAGCGGCGCGAGCGCAGCGCCACCTGCGCCCCGCTCTCTTCGCCGGTAACGTATAGACAGCCCCCACGCTCCCCCGCTGCGCGTGGTCCGCTGCCCCCCCCGGGGGCTTTCGCGCCTTGGAGCGGCCCGGCGGCGCTCTTGCGTGCATCAAAAAAACGCTGCAGCGAATCCAGCGCCTGCAACAGCAGCGTGGACTTGCCTATGCCGGGGTCGCCGCCGATCAGCACCACGCCGCCCTCGACCATACCGCCGCCCAGCACCCGGTCCAGCTCCTCATGACCGGTGGGCGTGCGATCCACATCGCTGGCCTCGATGTCGGACAGCACGGTCACCTCAGCCGTCTTGGCCAGCGACGCAAAGCGGTTCTTGGTCGGATTGTCGCTGCTGGCCACCGACTCGATCAACGTGTTCCAGGCATTGCAGGCAGGGCATTTGCCCAGCCACTTCGGGCTGGTGCCACCGCATTCATTACAGGTGTAAATGGTTTTTTCTTTGGCCATGGCTCAGTCCGTGGGAATGCGAGCGCGGGCTTTGTGCACCCGGTCGGCGCTGACGCTGACCTTGATCTGTTCAAAGTTGACCGGGGCACTGATGGCCGTGCGCGGGTCGGCGGTGCTGACGCAGTGGTACTTGGCCATGGGCATGGCGTCATTGCCGACAATGCTGATGACCCAGGGGGTATTGGCGCGCTCGCCGCGTTGCACGGCCACGGCGATCTCGCCATTGGCCAGTTTGACGTAGGTGCCGGGCGGGTAAAAGCCCACCGCCTGTGCCATGGCCGAGCCCAGGCCCAAATCCCCACCGGCGCCAAACACCATGTTCCTGACGGCGCTGACCGGCGACTGCGCAGCGCGGGTTCGCCTGGCTGCGGTGCGCGCCACAAACACATCGGCCAGATTCAGCAGGTGGCGGTTGGTGAGGTTATTGGGTAGGGCATCGGCGTGATCGGGCGCATGGTGCCAGCGCACCAGGTCTAGCTGCAACGGATCGTCCACGCCCAGTTCGGCCAGAATCTGCGCGCCCAGATGGGGATGCTCAGTAACCAGCGTACGCTGTGATTCGTTGATGGTGCCGTGTTGCCGAGCCATGCTGTCCTGGTCGCGCGCCATGCCTATGTTCATGGTCAGTGCCGCCCCAATCAGCGGCTTGCGCTGCAGCTCCGAGAGGCCGAGCTTGGCACCCGTGAGTTCGCAGACCACCGCACACAGCAGAGCGTGGGTGGCGCAATAGCCCAGGCTGTTGTCGCCAAGGGCCTGAAACAACTCGAACAGGCTGGCATCGACATCGGCATGCAGCAACGCCAGTGCCTTTTCTTCCAGCCCCTTCAGACGCGGCAGCGGATTAATGGCCAGGCCACCCTGGTAGAGGATGCCACGCAACACTGCCTGCAGGTCTAGCCAGCCTCCATTGACTTGTTCACCCACCACATAGTCGGTGGCCCGGATCGCAATCGGCATCGGGGCCTTGGCCACATCACGCGCATCCATGCCCTTTTGCAGCAGCTCATGCACCATGCGTTCATACGCATGCTGCCAGGCCAAACCGTCGCTAGCACTGGTGCTGGCATGAAAACCATGTAGCTTGTCGCGGTGCTGCTCCGACACAATCGGCTGGCCACGGCGCAACAGCAACTGTCCGGTGTCGCTGAGCACGTCTACCGGCAGCGGCTTGCCCACCTCCAACAAGGCGACGGGAATCGGTACATATTTCATTCGCTCACCTCCACGGGTACACGAGCAGCGAGTGCGCACATCAACTCGTAAGACAAGGTTCCCGCCTGGGCGGCCACTTCGTCAATGTCCAGCACATGACCGTTGCCGGCACGGCCCCACAGGGTCACGCTGCTGCCCTGCCCGGCCTGCGGCACGGGGGTGAGATCCACGCTGAGCATGTCCATGCTGACCCGCCCCAGGGTGCGACTGCGCAGCCCGTCCACCAGCACCGGCGTGCCGGTGGGGCAGGTGCGCGGATAGCCATCGGCATAGCCGCAAGCCACCGTGCCCACACGCATGGGTGCATCGGCGACGAAGCTGGAGCCATAGCCCACCGTGTCGCCGGGCAACAGGTTTTGCACGGCGATGATTTTGGCCTCCAGCGTCATGGTCGGCTGCAGTCCCCAGTGCGCTGCCGTATGTTCCGGGTAATCCGGGGCGCTGCCATAAACGGCAATGCCGGGACGCACCCAGTCGCTGGCCAAACCGTCGTGGCGCAGCACGGCCGCGCTATTGCTCACGCTGCGCTCGCCCGGCAGATCGCGCGTGGCGGCATCAAACACCGCCATCTGTTTTTGCACCCCGGGCACGCCATCGGCATCGCTGAAGTGCGTCATGTGCGAAATTTCGTCCACCTGCGGCAAGGCGTTCAACCGCGTCCAGGCGGATCGGTATTGCGCAGGTACAAAGCCCAGGCGGTTCATGCCGCTGTTGAGCTTGAGGAAGACGCGCTGCGGCAGATTGGTCTTGTGCGCAGCCAGCATGTCGATCTGTTGCTCGCAATGCACGGTGTGCCACAGGTCCAGACGCGAGCAGAGCTCCAGGTCGCGCTGCTCAAACACGCCCTCCAGCAGCAGCACCGGGCCGCGCCAGCCCAGATCGCGCACCCTTTGCGCCTCGGCCAGGTCCAGCAGGGCAAAGCCATCGGCGCCGCGCAGGCCGGCAAAGACGCGGTCTATGCCGTGTCCGTAGGCATTGGCCTTGACCACCGCCCAAATGCGGGCATCGGGCACGTGGCTGCGGACCCGGTTCAGGTTATCGACCAGGGCCTGGGTGTGGATGGTGGCTTGTATGGGGCGTGGCATGGGTCATGGGTGACGGGTCAGGGCAACCCCGATTCTGACACTGCGCGCCGTGCTATAACCCCACAACATTTCGCGCCCCTCACCACACCCATAGCATCGGCAACACCGGTGCGGCATTTCCGGATCCATGAAACGCGGCTTTTTCACCATCATGTCGGCGCAGTTTTTCAGCTCGCTGGCCGACAACGCCTTGTTTGTGGCTGCCGTGCAGTTGCTGCGCGGAGAAGGTGCGCCGACTTGGCAACAAGCCGCCCTGGTGCCCATGTTTGCCCTGTTCTATGTGGTGCTGGCACCCTTTGTGGGTGCCTTTGCCGATGCCAGACCCAAGGGACAGGTGATGCTGATCAGCAACTTCATCAAGGTGGTGGGCTGCCTGATGATGCTGTTCGGCACTCACCCGCTGATGGCCTATGCGGTGGTCGGCCTGGGGGCTGCGGCCTATTCACCGGCGAAATATGGAATCCTGACCGAGCTCTTGCCGGCCAGCCAATTGGTCAAGGCCAATGGCTGGATTGAGGGCTTGACCATTTCCTCCATCATCCTGGGCGTGTTGCTGGGCGGGCAACTGGTGGGGCGGCCCATTTCCAGCGTGCTGCTGTCGATCGACATTCCCTACTTCGACACCGGTGTGGATACGCCGCCGCAGGCCGCCATCTGCGTGCTGGTGTTTGTCTATCTGCTGGCCGCCTGGTTTAACACCCGCATTCCCCTGACCGAATTTCCCATGCGGCCCATGCCCCGGCGCCTGCTCAGCCTGCTGCCGGATTTCTGGCATTGCAATGTGCGACTGTGGCGCGACCGCCTGGGTCAGATTTCGTTGGCCACCACCACCCTGTTCTGGGGTGTTAGCGGCAATCTGCGCTACATCGTGCTGGCCTGGGCTGCGGCGGCACTGGGCTACAGCGTCACCCAAGCCTCGGCCCTGGTCGGCGTGGTAGCAATTGGCACGGCCGTTGGCGCGGTGGCAGCAAGCTTGCGCATGCGGCTGGAGCACGCCACCCTGGTCATGCCCCTGGGCATCGCCATGGGCGTACTGGTCATCCTGCTGAACTTCATTACCAACGTCTGGGTGGCCGCACCGTTTTTGATCCTGCTGGGCGGACTGGGCGGCTTTCTGGTAGTGCCCATGAATGCCTTGCTGCAGCACCGGGGCCACAACCTGATGGGCTCCGGTCGCTCGATTGCCGTGCAAAATTTCAACGAGCAGGCCTGCATTCTGGGTCTGGGCGGCCTTTACAGCCTGTCCACCGGCATGGGGCTGTCGGCCTTCGGCGCCATCACGGTATTTGGCGTGGTGGTGGCTGGTTTCATGTGGGTGATCAAGCGCTGGCACAGTCACAACTGCGTGGTCCACGCGGCCGAGGTCAACTACCTTCTGGACATGGCGCGCAACGACAATATGCACGTCTAGGTCCGTCCCCATGCCCGCCACCGAAATTGAAGTCACCTCCGCCGGCATGGTTGCTGGCAAGGAATTGCTGCTGCCCAGCGGCAAGCAGGGCAGCACCCTGCCCCATGTGCAGGACTGGGTGACGGCCAGACTCAAGGCCAAATCGCCTGTCAAGGACGTCAGCAACCAGGTGCTGGTCAAGGGCATCAAGCAGTGGGCGGTGTATGAAGAAAAGGTCGGCGCGCGCACCAAGCGCACGGTATTCAAAATTACCTAGGCGACTGCCTGATGCAGGCCGGATGCATCCCGCTTACACTGCCAACATAACGTTCAGGTACCAGGGAGTGTTCCGTCGCCATGCAAGAATTCATATTTGAGTTAAAGCCGGACCGCAGCAGTGAGTTGCCCTGGGCCGGAGTCGTCAATGCAAGCTCACTGGACGCCCAGCGTCTGAAGCTCTTGGTAGACGCCTCGTTGGCGCTCAGCGAGGTGCGCGATTTCGAGCAGCTGCTGAACTTGATTGCCAAGACTGGCGTCGAAATGGCGAATTGCGAAGGCTGTTCCATTTACGGGGTAGAGGGTGAGAACCTGCGCTTTCTGGCGTCGACCAATCTGGTGCTGGACCAGCGCGCCGGCCACCGGGCCAGGCTGGTGGACGGTCTGCGTGACTTCCTGATTCCCATCACCTCCAACTCCATCGCTGGCTTTGTTGCCAAGTCCGGTAGAGCCATGAATATCCCAAACGTCTATGAGCTGGACCCGTCCCTGCCATTCGCCTTCAATGCCAGCCTGGACCAGCGTCACCAATACCGCTCGCAATCGATGCTGACCTTGCCGATGTGCGACACCCGCGGCTATGTCCTGGGGGTGATGCAGTTCATCAACCACCACAACCGCGAGACTTCGGCGATAGCGGCCTTTTCGGAGCTGGACACCATGTACCTGACGGCACTGGCCAACCAGGTGGGCGTACTGCTGCGCAACGCACGCATGAACGATCAGCTGCGCGAATCGCGCGTGGAAGCGGTCAAGAAGTTTGTGATTGCCTCGGAGTTCACCGACAAGGACACCGGGCTGCACATCGAGCGCATGGGCCGCTATAGCGCGCTGTTTTGCGAACTGCTGGGCTTGGGCAGCGCCTATGCCGAAGACGTGCGACTGGCCGCCATGCTGCACGACGTTGGCAAGATCACCACCCCCGATGCCATTCTGAAAAAGCCCGGATCTCTCACCGCGCCCGAAATGCAGGTCATGCGCCAGCATGCCCTCAATGGCTACGACATCCTGCGCGACTCTCAATCACCGCTGTTGCAACTGGGCGCCACGGTCGCAGGTTCACACCACGAAAAATGGGATGGCAGTGGCTACCCGCATGGCCTGGCAGGTGAAGCGGTGCCGATCGTGGGGCGGATTGTGGCGCTGGCCGATGTCTACGACGCCTTGTCATCCAAGCGCTGCTACAAGGAGCCCTGGTCCATGGACGACGTCATTTCACACGTGTCGCAACTGGGTGGCACGCAGTTTGACCCAACGCTGATCACGCTCTTTATGGACAACTTGCCGCGCTTCACTGAAGTGCGCCACGACTTCCACTAGAGACCATTGAGTGCAGTGGCTGCGCAGACCGCCACGCAAAAGACATTCATGCGGATCAAAATAAAGTCGATATAGGGGATACAGCACATCGCTTGCCGCGCCAAACGCAAACCCATGTCCACATTGACCGATCAGGAAATCCTGCAACAAGTCCAGCTGCATACGCCGCTGGTCGAGACGCTTGCCCGCCATCTGGTGCGCAGATTGCCCGCCAGCGTGGACTGCGCCGACCTGATTCAGGATGGACAGGTGGCGCTCATCAACGCCATTCTTTGCAGCTCCAAAAAGCTGGCTGCGGCCCATTTCAAGAACTATGTCGCCCTGCGCGTGCAGGGCGCGATGCTCGACGGGCTGCGTGTGTTGGACCATGGCTCACGCCAGTTGCGCAAGTGCATGCGTGCAGTGGAGCTGGTGATCCAGCGCCTGGGCCATCAGCTGGGGCGTACACCGCTGGAAACGGAAGTGGCTGCAGCACTGAACTTGCCACTCAAAAAATACCAGGGCCTGCTGCAGGAGGCATCGGACTACACCCTGATTTCGCTGGACGACATTGTCTCGCTGGACCCGACACTGAAGTTTTTTGACAGCGAAACCGATTCAGATCCCCTGGTCGTACTCGAGCGCTCCGAGCTCAAGCTGTCCCTGGCCCAGGCCCTGGCCAAGCTGCCGCGGCAAAGCAGCGCCGTGCTGCACTGCTACTATGTGGAAGATTTAAAAATGCACCAGATCGGCAAGAAGCTGCTGATCACCGAAGCCCGCGTCAGCCAAATCCATTCCCAGGCCATAGCCGAATTGCGGGCCAAAATGAGCGATGACTGCGGCGCCATGCCGGCACTCAAGCCCAGGCGTTCGGTGCGCACTGCGGCAGCAACCAACCTTTGAAAGGGATCCTAGCGTGACGGGTTTAAGCAGTTCCCAGGCACAGGCCTTACTGCAACAGCATGGCCCGAACCGATTGCAAAAGGCCACGCAACAGGCCTTGGCGTTGCAGTTTCTGGCGCATTTTCGCAATCCCTTGGTCATCGTTTTGCTGGCAGCCAGTGCGCTGTCGGCACTCACCGGGGACGCCAGCGGCGCGCTGATCATTGCAGTCATTGTGGGATTAAGCGTGACGCTGGACTTTGTCCAGGCCCATCGCGCCGACCAGATCGCGTCCAAACTGGCGCTGCAGGTGGCGGTGACGGCCAGTGTGTTGCGCGACGACGTGGCGCGTGAAGTCCCGGTCGCCGAGTTGGTTCCCGGCGACGTGGTGGTGCTGTGCGCCGGCAATCTGGTGCCCGCCGACGCCCGCCTGCTGGAGGCCAGGGACTTTTTCGTCAACCAGGCGCAGCTCACCGGCGAGCCCTTTCCCATCGAGAAAAAATGTGCGGCAGACGGGCCTTATGGTGGCGAAGCGCAGGCCGCCTGGGACCTGGACGCCAGCGACTGCATTTACCTGGGCAGCTCGGTGATCAGTGGCTCGGCCAAGGCGCTGATTGGCCGCACTGGCAGCGCCACGGCACTAGGCCAGATTGCGGTGGACCTGAACAAGGCCGCGCCGGCCACCGCGTTTGAGGTGGGCACGCGCCAGTTTGGCATGTTGATCATGCGCCTCACCCTGCTGCTGGTGTTGTTTGTGCTGTTGGTAAATGTGGCGCTGCACCGGCCGCTCTTGGAGTCCTTTTTGTTTGCTGTGGCACTGGCCGTTGGCCTGACGCCCGAGTTGCTGCCCATGGTGGTGTCGGTCACGCTGACCAAGGGTGCCATGCGCATGGCGGCGCTCAAGGTCATCGTCAAACGGCCCTCCGCGATTCAGGACATGGGCGCCATGGATGTGCTGTGCACCGACAAGACCGGCACCCTGACCGAGGCGCGTATCCGCCTGGAGCGTCACCTGGACGCGCAGGGCCAACCCTCAGCGCGGCTGCTGCAACTGGCCTACCTCAACAGCTATTTTGAGAGCGGCCTCAAAAGCCCGCTGGACGACGCCATCCTGCAGCACACCGAAGTCGATACCCGCGGCTGGACCAAGATCGACGAGGTGCCGTTTGACTTTGAGCGCCGGCGTGTCTCGGTGTTGCTGGAGACGGCTACAGGTAGCACTGTCGGCAGGCAGTTGGTGGTCAAGGGCGCGCCCGAAGACATATTGGCGCTGTGCACCCATTACGAAGCAGCCGACGGGCAGACTGCCTGGTTGGACGACGCCGCACGCAAGCGCATCGACGCGCTCTTTAACGGTCTGGGCGAAGACGGCTTTCGGGTGCTGGGCGTGGCCTGGCGCGCGGAGTCTGCGGCGATGCAGCACGCTGTGGTGTCGGATGAATCCGAGCTAGTATTTGCCGGCTTTGCCGCCTTTCTGGACCCACCCAAGGCCAGTGCCGCGCTTGCCCTGCAGGCGCTTGGCGCAAGCAACGTGGCGGTCAAGATTGTCACTGGCGACAACGAGCGCGTCACGCGCCATGTCTGCGAACAACTTGGCGTGGCGATCGAAGGCCTGCTGACCGGCACCGAGATTGCCGCCATGAACGACGACGCCCTGCGTGCCAGAGTGGAGGGCGTCAACCTCTTTTGCCGCGTCAACCCTTCACAAAAAAATCGCGTCATCCTGGCGCTCAAGGCCCGCGGCCATGTGGTGGGCTATCTGGGTGATGGCATCAACGACGCTCCCTCGCTGCACACCGCCGATGTCGGCATCTCGGTGGAGGGTGCGGTGGACGTGGCCAAACAGGCCGCAGCCATGATCCTGCTGGAGCACGATTTGATGGTGCTGCACCATGGCATCCTGGAAGGCCGACGCACCTTTGGCAATGTGATGAAGTACATCATGATGGCCACCAGCTCCAACTTCGGCAATATGTTCAGCATGGCGGCGGCCACCGTATTCCTGCCTTTTTTGCCCATGCTGCCGCTGCAAATTCTGCTCAACAACCTGATGTACGACGTCTCGGAAATTTCCTTGCCACTGGACGAGGTGGACGCAGAAGACCTGTCCCGGCCCAAGCGCTGGCACATGGGCTTTATTCGCAACTTCATGCTGGCCATTGGGCCCATCAGTTCGCTGTTTGACTTCCTGACCTTTTATCTGCTGATACACCTGATCCATGCCGACGAGGCGCTGTTCCACACCGGCTGGTTTGTCGAGTCGATTGCCACCCAGGTGCTGGTGATCTTTGTCATCCGTACCAGGCGCAACCCGCTGCGCAGCCGCCCGAACCGCTGGTTGGTGCTGAGTTCGCTGGGCGTGGTGGCCTGCGCTATTGCCTTGCCGTTTACGCCGCTGGCACCGTATCTGGGCTTCGTGCCACTTCCACTCGGGTATTTCGCTTTGCTAGCGGTTTTGCTGGCCACCTACCTGGTGATGGTGGAAGGCGCAAAGCAGTGGTTTTACCGCTGGCTGCTGCCGCGCACCCTGTGACAAGGCATTCGGGAATTTCGTGCCGACTGCCAACCGAACGGCAACAGACAGCAGGCCCCGAGACATTGGTTTGGCGATAGGGCAGATGGTGGTGCCATTCGCGTCCAAGGCGCCCCGACCAGCTTTACGGCGAGTTTGGCCCCGCGTTCATTTGGTGGAGTACGCTAGCGTTGACGCCTATCAGCCGATATGGCTTGAGACCCACTGTTCAAGGCTGGCCGCAGGCATCGCTCCTGAAATGCGCGCAACTTCTTTGCCGGACTGAAAAATGGCAAGCGTCGGAATGCTGCGTATGCCGTATTGAGCGCCCAAGCCTTGTTCTTCGTCGGTATTCACTTTGATGAATCTGGCGCGGGAGTCCATTCGGGCGCTGACTTGGGCGAATGCTGGAGCCATTGCTTTGCAGGGGCCACACCATGGAGCCCAAAAATCGACAACGACCGGCACGTCATTCTTGGCGATTTGGGTAGTGAACGTGGCTTGATTTACCGACTGTGGCGGCGCGCCGAACAGTGGGAGGTGGCACTTGCCACAGTTGATTTCTATACCATCGCGCTTTGCGGGTATGCGGTTGACTGTATTGCATGCGGCGCAAGCATGATCAGAGCAAGCAACACTCTGCTCGCCCAACCCCAGCAACTAGGGACTAGCCGATTCTCCAAGGACGGGTATGTTCTCGGCACTGAGCCCAACGAGTGATTGGCTAAATAAGGCCATCAACATGGCATTGGTCGCGGTGCCCGCGGACGTAGCGGAGCGTGCCCGCCATCGACCACGGCATCCGGTCGCATGGAGACTAAGCCGCTGGTTCTTTGGATTCCATGCATAGACGTATACAGTCACGCCCCTCGCTTTTCGCACGGTACATCGCTTGATCTGCGCACTTGGTAAGCGAAATCGTGTCGGTGCCGTCTTGCGGATAGATGGCCACGCCCATGCTGCAAGACACGGTCAACTCGCGCCCTTCCAAACGAATAGGCATCCGAACCGATGCGCGAACCGTCTCGGCCAGGTTCAAAATGGCGTCTGAAGTGCCGAGCCCAGAGAGCAACATGACGAATTCATCGCCGCCAATACGGCCAACCGTGTCCTCTGCTCGGATACAACTTTGCAAACGCATTGCCACCTGCTGCAAAACCTGATCACCGATGGCGTGTCCGAAGTTGTCGTTGATGGGCTTAAAGTTATCGAGGTCCAAAAAGGCCATGGCGAAGCGACCATCATGGCGCTGCGCACGTGCCAGCTCGCGGCTCAACCGGTCTGAAAACAATGCGCGATTGGGTAAACCCGTCAAAGCATCATGCTGCGCCACATGGCGCAACTGCTCTGTCATGCTTTCGGCCAATCGCACTGCGTGGGCTCGGCCATGGATGGTCAGCCACACCAGCAAGGTCAGCAAGATACTCAGCACGACTCCAGTCTGGGCGGTTTGCGTCGCCACTCCACCACCATAACGATCTTCAAACGCCGCCAAGGTACTCAGGGAAAGCGTCCAGTTATGACCTGCGACGACCAAGTACTCATTGGCGCTTGCTGCGGGTTGGCCTCCAAGCCAGTCGCGCTCACTCGCACGGTACAGCAGAGAAGACTCCGTGGCGTCCGTGCCATCGTAGAGCGCAAGCTGTAGGCCGTCAGGCTGGCTCCCATACAAACTGGCCATGAAGTCGTTCACATGAAAGGACGCATAGACCCATCCGGTCAAATGGGCGCGCCGTTGCTGGTTGTTGATGTGGTCCTTTCCCTGCGCATAGATGGGCAGGTACATGACAAACCCGGGCGGTGCGTTCGGTGTTTCGCGGCTGACCATGAGTACCACCTTGCCAGAGATTGCCGTCATTCCCGAATCTCTTGCCTTTTCAAGGGCGAGCCGGCGAACCGGATCAATCCAAACGTCACCCCCAATCGAGGCACGATTGCGGCCCACATAGGGTTCGCGTTGAACGATGGGTGCATAGGCTTCACGCGCGGCAGCCGGTTCGATGGAATAGTTTCTCAAACCAGCAGCACGCATGCTGGCCAGGTGCGCCGTCAGTTGCTGTGATGGAACCCATTCCACCAATCCCAGTGCCTGCACGCCTGAGAAATTGGCGTCGAGTTGCAATGACTCCACATAGTCTCGAAACGCCGCGCGATTATGAAAGGATGTGGTGGCAAAGAGCGACTGCACGCCACGCAGCATTTGCTCATAGCCTTGAACGCGCTGCTCTATCCGATTGACCGTTTCGCGCAATGCAAAGTCAAACTGTGAACGCAGTGCGTCGTGCGTAATTTGACGCTCGTGATTCCAGGCGAACCAGGTTACGCCAAGACCCATTGACAGGACGAGCCACGGCAACACAGCAAGGAGCGTGCGCAGTACCGGGCTAGTGAAGTGCAACCTAGCCATCAGGCGGTGTCAAAAGCTCACTAGCGCGTCGGCCAGCTCAGGCTTGAAATACTTCAGGAAGATGCGCCGCATAGAGCCGTCCGAGCGCATGGAATTGACAATGGAACGCCATTTATCCTGTTCGACGCCTGTTAAGGACTTTTTCGACATGATGAGTCCGTGGGGAACAGAGGGGTCGCTGAATTCAATGATGGAACTCATGTCACGGATCTTTTTTTCTTCGAGTGCCGGAAAGTCAAAGGGTTCGATGATCATTCCTTGAATCCGGTTGGACAACAAGGTTTGGTACAGCGGTGCGAGCCCGCCAGCCTGGCTCACGCGGCCGGAGGCGTCCAGCTTGTCCACGAGCCGGTTGGCCGATTCGCTGTACCGAAAACCGCGAATGACACCAAGCTGAAATTTGTCTTGCTTCTCAAAGTCAGCAAGTGTGCGGGCTTCTATATCCCGGCGCACGAGCAAATAGTACCTATTGCTGAAATACCAGGCAAAGGAGGCAAACTTGTCGCGCTCCACATTGGTGATGCCGGAGAGGCTGAAATCGAGAGCGCCAGACTCTATCAATTGCCAAATGCGAGCGCGCGGCATCAGAGTGACCGTGACCTTGCATCCGCTGCGGCGAATGATCTCCTCTGCCACATCCTTGTCTATCCCCGAATCGGTATCGGCCGAGTACAGCAGTCCGTGATCGTGCAAAGCCAGTGTGAAGGATCGTGAACAGTCGGGACCCGCTGCTGCGGCGATGCCTAGGTGACACAGAAAGATCGTCAGTGCTTTAATTATTTTACCAGTCATGCCGCCTCCACCAACGAATTTTTACGAGTGAACAAAACACAAAGTTTCCCATGACCTGCCCCATCGCGTATGCGGCACCGCGTCGAACTCAGCGAAGGGGGTGTCCCCAGGAAGCGGACACAGCAGTACATTGGAGATGATAACCATGGCACAAGGCAGGTGAGTTAATTCTTCTAGATCGTTCAACACACCTCCTCTATCGCCATTCGTCTGACCCAAACTGCGCATAGTGCGCAGTCCTAGTCCTTACTGCGTGACCATGCCGTCCACCACCTGAATGGTCTTGTCGCAACGCCGGGCCAGCTCCGAGTTGTGGGTGACAAACAGCACCGTGGTGCCCTGGTCCTGATTCACCTGTCGCAACAGCGCAAACACCGAATCGGCACTCTTGGTGTCCAGGTTGCCTGTGGGTTCGTCGGCCAGCAACACGGCCGGATTCATGGCCAGGGCGCGGGCGATGGCCACGCGCTGTTGCTGACCGCCGCTCATAGCGCCGGCCAGGTTGTCCTTCCAGGGCGTCAGGCCCACGCCGTCAATCAGTTGGGCGGCACGCTCGCGCATTTGCGCATTGGGGAACCCGGCGGCGCCCAGCATGGGAATCATCACGTTCTCCAGCGCCGTAAACGCCGTGATCAGGTGGTGGTACTGGAACACGAAGCCTATGGTGTGACCGCGCAGCCGGGTCAGTGCCCGGTCATCCAGCACCGTGGTTTCCTCGCTGCCAATTTTCAGCGTACCGCTGGATGGCCTATCCAGCAGACCCACGATGTTAAGCAGGGTGCTCTTGCCCGATCCGGAGGGTCCGACCACGGCGCAGAAATCTCCGCGTTGCAGCGTCAGATCAATGCCGTGCAGCACCTCGGTCTCAAACGGCGTGCCGATGTTAAAGGCCTTGCGCACGCCGCTGAGTTGGACCACAGCTTCCAGAGTTTCAATTTCTTTTTCAGCCACGGATAGCCACCACCGGATCGAGTCGCGCCGCACGCAGCGCGGGTGCAAAGGCCGCCAGCAGGCCGGTCAAGGTCGCCAGAACCAGGGCCACCAGCAGCATGCTGGAGTCAAACTCCAGAGGGAAAAGCGGCGTGCCATCGGCATTGCGCGCCAGCGTGGTCCACAGGCTCAAAGCGCCAGCGCCTATGCCGCAACCGACCAGCGCACCGCCAAAGGCCAGCAGCCCACCCTGCAGCAGAAACACCCGCAGAATCTGTCCGCGCGAGATGCCCATGGCGCGCAATATGCCGATCTCACGCGAGCGCTGCACCACCGAAACCACCAGCACGCTGGCAATGCCAAAGGCCACCGACAGGCCGACAAAAAAGCGGATGGCGGTGTTGGCCGTGGTCTGTGCGCTGACCGCAGCAAAGAACTGCGCGCTGTTCTTGATCCAGCTATCGGCCTCGACACCGGTGTCCGCCGCGATGCGTTGTGCCACCGTCTCGGCGGCGTAAATATCGGCTACGGTGACCTCTAAACTGGTAACACCGCCGGGCATGTTCAGCAGGCTTTGCGCCACGCGCAGAGTGGTGAAGGTGTTGCGTTGGTTGGCGCCCTTGTTGCCCAGGTCAAACACGCCAGAAATCGTCAGCACCGTGACCACGCCATTGGCTGCCGTGACGTGAAGCTTGTCGCCCACATCCACGCCCAGGTCGGAGCTGAGCTCGGTGCCGACCAGAATGTCGGAACTGCTCAGCCGCGTGCTGCCGCGCACCATCTTGTCGCTGAAATCAACGATGCGAAAATAAGTGGCGGGCTCAATGCCGGACACCGTCACCGCCTTGGTGGCGCTGCCACGCACCACCAGCACCGGCCCACTGGCCACCGGCGAAACCACCTTGACGCCATCCATGGCGCGTACCTGGGCCACCACCGCCTGCCATTGGTCAATCGACTTGGTTTGCTGCAGGGGTGGCTGAATGATGGCGCCCTCCACCTGTCCGGGCAGCCCATCCGCACCACCGCGCAAGGCGCGCGTCACCTGCTGCGGCTGCACCAATTGGATATGCGACTGGGTGGACAGCACCCGGCGTATGAAGTTGCTTTGCATGCCCGAAAGCAGGGCCGACATGAACACGATGACGCCCACGCCAATTGCCACACCGGCAATGATGAACACGGTCTGCAGGCGGCCCTCGCGCAAAAAGCGCACCGCCACAATCCATTCAAAGGGCAACCAGGCTGTGAACACGCTATGCCCTTAATGCGCCGTGGCGTTGACGCGCAGGCGTTGTCCAGCCTGCACCGTAGCCGCTACTGGCAGCACTTGGTCGCCCTCATGCAATCCGTCCAGCAGCTCCACCAGGCCACCGCTGCGCAGACCCACTCTCACCGCCGCCTTGACGGCGCGCCCCTGTTCCACGCGCAACACCCAGGGTGCCGCGCTGTCGGCCTCATGCACGGCGGCGATGGGTAGCAGCAGCGCCTGGGCCCTGCGCGCGACCTCGATATCCACCGACACCGTCATATCCTGGCGCAGCATCTCCGGCGCATCAGGCACGTCGAGCTTGACGTCCACCGCGCCGGTTTGCGCATTAATGCCGGGGTTTATGTAGATCAGAGTGGCGCTGAACTTTTGCTGTGGATAGGCATCGGCCGAGACCAGCGCTTTTTGCCCGAGCGCAATCAGGTGCAGGTTTTTTTCGTCTACGGCAATCACGATTTGGGTCTTTCCCTGGGGCGACAGAGTCATCAGCAGCTTGCCGGGTTGAACCACATCACCCACCTCCACGTTGTGGGCAATCAACACGCCCGCTACGGGGGACCGAATGGACGCATAGCCGCTGCGTGCATGGGCGGCCTGCGCGGCGGCGCGGGCCTGATCGACTGCAGTGACTGCCACGGCGTAATCGCTGCCGACAGAGCCCGTGGTGTCCAGCTGCATTTGTGCCGAGCGCAATTGCGCGTCGGCCAACTCAGCGGCCTTGCGCGCATCGTCCAGCGCGGCCTGGCCGATAAAACCCTGTTTGAAAAGGTCCTGGTTGCGCCGGTACGCGGCGCTGGCGTTATCCAGATTGGAGTGGGCCTGACGCAAGGCCTGCTCGGCCACTGGCGCCTGCACTTCGACCAGTTGGCGCAACTTGGCCCGGGCCTGCAGCACCGCAATATCGGCCTGGCGCTCGGCCGCCAGCACCTCATCCGGAACCAGTTCGATCAGCACAGCGCCAGCGTCCACGCTCTGCCCTTCGTTGACAGGCACCCTGGCCACGGTGGCCGTAATCTGCGCGCCTATGTCCACCCGGTGCGGGCTCTCCACGTGGCCGCTGGCAACGACAGACTGCACGAAGTCGCGCCTCTGTACCCGCTCGACATCCAGCTGCGGACCCAGCCAATGCTGGACAGAGAAATAGGCCAGCACGCACAGGGCCAGCAGCAGCGCCAGGTACTGCCAGCGCCATTTAGTAATAATGGAAAGTTGGATCATTTCGTTCTTATGATTTAGCCGAAACCCGACTGCCTGAGAGTTGACATTATTCCGATGATGATTGCAAGCGGGTCTGCAGTCCATGACATCGCGCAGTAAGCGGCGATCTATACCGTTCTTTACCTGAAGCGGCAATGCCAGCTTCAAAATGTAGGTCTTCTTGCATCGCTGGTGGCTCAATAATGCACCATGTCTGCGGCCGCCTTCCATGCCTCACTGCAATTGCTGCGTACCCGGCGCTTTAGCATGTTTTGGTTTGCCAGCCTGTTGTCCAACATCGGCACCTGGGCCCAACAGCTGGCCCAGCCCTGGTTGCTGCTGAGTCTGGGGGCGTCGCCCTTTGTGCTGGGGGTCGATGCGTTTGCCCTGGCGGCGCCGGTTTTTTTGCTCACCCTGGTGGGTGGCGCCCTGGCCGACGCCAGCGACCGGCGCAGCACCATTTTGAAGTTTCAAAGCCTGCAGATGCTGTGCCCCATCGTGATTGTGTTGCTGCTGTGGTTCCATGCGGCGCAGCCCTGGATGGTGATCGCGCTGTCACTGGTCGTCGGCATTACCGACGGTCTGTCCATGCCTTCGTTCCAGTCCATCGTGCCATCGATTGTGGACAAGGCACAGATTCCCACCGGCCTTGCGCTGAACTCGACCCAGTTCAACCTGTCGCGCATTCTGGGGCCGGCGCTGGCCGGTGTGTTGATGGGCAGTGTCGGCGCGGCCGGTGCCTTTGGCGTCAGCGCACTGTCTTATGTGCCCTTCATTCTGGTCGCACTGTGGGTGTTGCCGCGTGGCACGCCCGGTTCCAAGAGTCTGCAAGGGATCGGTTTTACCTGGGCCCGTTTGCAGGCCAATGTGCACGAAATTCTGGCCCAACCGGTGCTGCTCAGCGCGTTGACGACGGTGTTGATTTCGGGTCTATTCTGCGCGCCATTGGTGGTGTTTTGCCCGGTTCTGGTGCAGCAGACCATGCACGGCGATGTGAGCAATTTCAGCCTTGCCGTGGGCGCCTTTGGCATGGGGGGCTTGTTAGGTGCCATCAGCCTGCTGGGACTAGACGCGCGGCGCAATCGACGCGCCATCACCTCGGTCTTTGCACTGGGCTATGGTCTGGTCGTGGTGCTGGCATCGCAGGCCACTTCGGTCTGGGGCCTGACGCTGCTGTTTGCCTGCGCCGGCTATGCCATGACCCTGAGCAATACCTCCGCCAACACCTTGCTGCAATCCGCATCGTCCAGCGCCATGCGCGGCCAGACCGTCAGCCTGTTCATGTTGGTGATGCGCGGCGGCATGGCACTGGGTGGGCTGCTGACCGGCGTGTCCATCGGACTGCTCGGTGTGCGTGAGGCTCTGTTGCTCAATGGCCTGCTGGCACTGACCTGCCAAGCGCTGGTTGCGGTTTACTGGGCGCGCCGGGCGCATGATGGGCTCTAATAGGCCAGGCCGTCACACCGAGAACAGCTCTTGAAACTCCACACCACACCCAAAAATTCGCACCACAAATCCGACCTGGTGCGCATCGCCAACAACGCCATGCACGAGCGCCAGTTGCTGACGGAGTTTTCTGCCCAGGTGATGCATGAGGTAGCGGCGATGAGGGGTGCAGCAAACGATACCGACCCGGCCATCCGCGATAAGCGCGCGCTGCTCTGGTGCTCAATAGACAACGATGATTCGCTGGATCTGGACCAACTCACTTTCCTGGAGCCGCTGTCTCAGGGCAAGACACGCCTGTATGTGGCCGTTGCCGATGTCGATGCCCTGGTCAAAAAGGGCTCGGCCATTGACGAGCATGCGCGCACCAATACCGCTTCGGTCTACACCTCGGCATGCAACTTTTCGATGTTGCCACAGCGCCTGTGCAACGACCTGAGCTCGCTCAACGGCGGCGTGGACCGACTCGCGGTGGTTACCGAGATGGATTTTTCAGAGACTGGGCAGCTGTTGCAGTACTCCCTGTACCGCGCCCATGTACACAACCAGGCAAAGCTGGCCTATGACGCGGTGGCGCTGTGGATCACCGGTGACGGACCTCTGCCCGAAGCGACACAGCGCGTGCCCGGCATGGAGATGCAGCTGCGCCAGCAGGACATACTGGCGCAAAAAATGCGTCGGTTGCGCCACGCCAAGGGTTCTCTGGAGTTTGAAACCTTCCAGCCACGCGCGCTGTTTGAGGGAGAGAAGGTGGTGGGCATTGCGCAGCAGGTGCAGAACCGCGCACGCCAGCTCATAGAAGAATTCATGATTAGCGCCAACAGTTGCAATGCCCGCTATCTGGCGCAAAGCGGCACCGGCTCACTGCGCCGCGTGGTTCGCTCGCCGGACCGCTGGCTACGTATTGTGGATGTGGCCAAGCAGTACGGCGAAAGCCTGCCGCCGCAGCCCGACTCGGTTGCGCTGGAGGCCTTTCTGGCTAAGCGCCACCTGGCAGACCCGTTGCGCTTTGCCGATCTGTCCCTGGTGATTGTCAAGCTCATGGGCTCGGGCGAATACGTGGTGGAGGCGCCCGGCGAGGCTGCCGTCGGGCACTTTGGCCTGGCGGTACGCGACTACACCCATTCCACGGCACCCAATCGGCGCTATCCCGATCTGGTGAGCTCGCGCCTGTTGAAAAGCGCCATCGCCGGGCAGGCGGCTCCCTACTCCCTAAGCGAACTCGCGGCTCTGGCGCAACACTGCACCCGGCAGGAGGATGCGGTGCGCAAGGTGGAGCGCCGCATGCGCAAGTCCGATGCGGCGCTGGTGCTGGAGTCGCGCATTGGCGAAGACTTTGACGCCATCGTCACCGGCAACGCCATCGACGGAAGCTGGGTGCGGCTGTTGTCGCCCCCGGTGGAGGGCAAGCTGCTGAGTTCCAGTGGACCTGCCATCGGTGACAAGGTCCGGGTGCGGCTGCTGTCCACCAATGTGGAAAAGGGCTTTATAGACTTCGCCCTGCTGAATAAGTGAGCCCCACGCTCCGCGCGTTGGACGCGGGCTTAAAACGCCTCGGTATCCACCTCGCTGCTGGCCTGCGCGTCGTAGCGCGCACCGACGATGGTGGACTGGTTGATTAGCACGTCCAGCGCTGCAATCACGTCCGAGCTAAGTTGCACGGCGTCGGCACCGGCGTTGTCGACGATATGGTCCAGGCGCTGGCTGCCGGGGATCGGGATGATGTGCGGCGCCTTCTGCAACAGCCAGGCCAGTGCCAGCTGAGCTGGTGTGCAGCCAGCCTGCTGCGCCAGGGCGCGGTAGGGCGTCAGCAGTTCGCGGTTACGCGCATAGTTTGCCGATTCAAAGCGCGGCATGGTTCGGCGTATGTCCTTGGCGTGCAAGGCTGATACATCACTGATCAAGTCTGACAAATAGCCGCGCGCCAGCGGGCTGAAGGCGACAAAGGCCACACCCAGTTCCTGGCAGGCATTGAGCACGGCAATTTCGGCGTTGCGGCTCCACAGCGAATACTCGGTTTGCACGGCGGCAATCGGATGCACGGCATGAGCACGTCGCAGCGTGGCGGCAGAGACCTCGCTCAGGCCCAGCGCACGCACATATCCTTTTTCCACCATGCGCGCCATGGCGCCCACGCTGTCCTCAATCGACACGGCCTTGTCCCAGCGGTGTAGGTAATACAGGTCGATCACCTCGGTGTTGAGGCGGCGCAGGCTGTCTTCGCACTGTCGCATCAAGGTTTCGGGTCCGCCGTCAATCACGCGCACCGGTTTGCCGTCCACGCGGGTGATTTCCATGCCGCATTTGCTTGACAGCACAATCTGGGATCGGTGCGCCCGCAGCACCCGCCCGACGCGCTCTTCGTTCAGTCCGCCACCGTACAAGGTGGCCGTGTCCATCAAGCTGTAACCGGCCTCCAGTGCACCGAGCAGGGCACGCTCGCCGTCGGCCTCGCTCACCGCCGGGCCATAGCCATGGTCCAGGTTCATGCAACCCAGACCGATACGGCCCACCTGAAAATTTCCTAACGCGCGTTTCTGCATCACAAGCTCTCCAAAGAAGCTGCCTACCTGGGCACCGGCGGTTTTGCGCGGCTGGATACCCAGCGCATGGCGGTAGCGATGGTCAGCAAGACCAGCACATAGGTCAGCACCTGCATGCCGGCCGGTTGCGATTCATAGCCGACCAGGCCATGGAGAATGGTGCCCACCACCGTTTTTTGATCCAGCATGCCGGAGCTGTCCCAGAGCGGTGCGCCCAAGCTGGGCAACAGGTCGGCCTGCACCAGCAATCGCGCCGCTTGCGAGGCCATGCTGGACGCCAGCAGCAGCACCAGCACGCCGGTGGCGGCGAAAAAGCGGCTCACTGGAATGCGCAGCAGACCCAGGTACAGCAAACCGGCAATCGCGCCGCCGCATGCCAGCCCCAGTGAACCACCCAAGAACGTGTCGCGCAGGCCGTTGTCGCCGCTGTTGGCCACGCCATAGAGAAACAACACGGTTTCCGAGCCTTCGCGCAGCACGGCCAGCGCGATCACTACCAGAATCACCGAGCGCTCCTTGCCACCCTCATTGACCGCGCGCGCGGTACTTTTAATTTGCATCGCCAGCTCGCGGCCATGAGAAGCCATCCAGATGTTGTGCCAGGCCAGCATGGCCACCGCGATCACCAAAATTCCCACATTGAAAAGCTCCTGGCCCATGCCGTCGGCCACGCTGGAGATGCGTTCCATGCCACTGGCCACCAGGGCCGAGCCCAGCAGGCCGATCAACACACCACCGGCAATCCACTTGCCCCGGTGGCTGATGCCACGCGTTGCAGCGACCATGATGCTGATGATGAGAAAGGCTTCCAGTGACTCCCGAAAGACAATGATGGCGGCAGAAAACATGGCGGGCTCCCTGCTTATTCGACGACGATCGTGCCCTGGGCGGCCGCTTCGGTCTCGTGGTACTCCTCAACGAATTCGTAGCGTCCGGCCTTCAACGGTCCCAGGCTCACAATACCGGTGGACTTACCAGGTATGACTTTTTCACGGCCCAGAGGCTTGCTCTCGAATTCCGCCGGGGTCACATCCTGGTTCACCACCAACAGCTTGATCTTCTTGCCAGCCGGCAGCTTGAGCTCCTTGGGTGCAAAGGCATGGTCCTTGATGGTCAACGTGAATTCGTCGGCGGCGGCGAATGCCTGCAATGCAGCCAATGACAAGACGGAAATGGCGATCAGTTTCTTCATGGAGTACACCGCTTTTATTTGAGAATGATTCTCATTGTACTCACGAAATACCCTTTTTGTAATAGGGTTTAAAAAGACGTTGCCAACAATGGGGCCACTTCGGTCGACGACGCACGGGCCAGGCACATGGGCAAGAATGGCTGATCACTAGGAGAGTTTAATGACCACTGTGTACGACTTTGAAGCCTTGCAAATTGACGGTAAGACGCTGCCACTGGACCAGTTCAAGGGGCAGGTGCTGCTGATCGTCAATACCGCCAGTGCCTGCGGTTTTACCCCTCAATTCGCCGGACTGGAAACCTTGCATCAGCAATTTGGCGGCCAGGGCCTCACGGTGCTGGGTTTCCCCTGCAACCAGTTTGGCGCCCAGGACAGCGGCAGCAATGCCGAGATTGCCGATTTTTGCCAGCTGAATTACGGCGTCACATTCGCGATGATGTCCAAGATCGATGTCAACGGCGCAACTGCTCACCCGCTCTACCAATGGCTGAGCGAGGAGGCGCGCGGCCTTTTGGGTAGCAAGTCCATCAAATGGAATTTCACCAAGTTTCTGGTCGGCAAGGACGGCGCCGTGCTCAAGCGCTACGCCCCCACCGACACGCCCCAGAGCCTGGCCAAAGACATAGAAGAAGCCCTGGCCGCGTAAAAAATTATTTTACGGAGTCCTTGATTTCAATCTTCAGGTCGGTACTGCCAACGCTCACCGCTGCCGACTGACCGGACAGGTCGCCAGGCTGCGGCATGGCGTTGCCGCTCTTGCTGACGCGCGCGCCCACAATCACATTGCTCTGGCTGGATAGCGCCGTCGCAGGCGACATGGCCATGCTGTCATTCAAGTTAAACGAGATCGGCAGGTCTTTGACCTGCTTGCGCAGAATCGCCAAGGGCATGCGCGAGCCTTCTACGGCACGGGCAAACACAAACACCGTGTCCTCGGGCTGTGCCTGTTTAGCCAGTGCCGCCGACAGCGTGACGGTACCGCTGACCGAGGCGCCGCTGGCCGCTGCAGCCGGTGCGGCATCTAGCGGTTTGGCAGCGGGCGGCAGGCCGGCCAGACTGCGTGCCTCGTCAATGGCCGACTCCACCTGTTTCGAGAACACGTTACCTGGGGGGGCGATTTGGGTCAGCTTTTCCCAGATCTTCACCGCATCCGCATAGTCTTTCTTGTTGAAGGCATAGGTGCCGGCCAGATACAAGGCCTTGAGATTTTTGGGGTCGATCTTGAGGGCACGCTCAACCAGCTTCATCGGTTCGCCCTCCAGGTTGCTATTGTTGTTGACGGCCAGCGAGTCGGCATAGTCGACGATCAAGGTGGCATCGTCCTTGCGCAGGCTCAAGGCTTTTTCATACGCCTTGAGCGCGTCGGCGTGACGGCCCAGCACGCTGTACGAGCGCGCCAACATGGACCAGCCTTCCACATCGTCGGGCTTCTGCTTGAGACGCTCGGCCAGCTTTTCGGTCATGGCGACGATTTGCTCGGAGGTGGTGGAATGCGGAGCCGGTTGGCCATCGGCCGATGCCGTCTGCGACTGCTCGGCCTGCTCCTGCGTCGGCATGCCCTTCCACAGATAACCGGCGCCCGCAACAGCGATGATGGCGACAGTCAGACCGGCCAGCATCAGACCAGTCGGTTTGCCTGAGGCCGCAGCCGATGGCGCAACTGTCTTGCCTACGGCAGGAACCGGCGCACCGGCCATCACCAGATCCAGAATCTGGCGCTCCAGCGCCACCTTGTCTTCTTGAAATTTGGCGTCTGGCAAGATGCCGCTGGCATTGAGCTGCGTGAGTTGGGCCAGCTTTTGTTTCAGGCTGTCAATCGTAATCTTCATCTTTTCAAATCTCGTTTTTGGTTCAGGCTGCAGGAGCTTGGTCCTGCGGGCCTTCAGGTTCTTCGGCGTCGAAGCGGTCTTCGGGCATGCGGCTGCGCCGGCGCAGCACCAGCACCAGGCCCAGCAGGCCCAGCACCAGCAAAACACCAGGGCCTACCCACAGCAATACCGTGGTGGACTTAAAAGGTGGGCGGTACAGCACAAAATCGCCATAGCGCTCGGTCATATAGTCGGTAATCTGCTGATCGGTCATGCCCTTTTGCAGCAGTTCGCGCACCTGCTGACGCAGGTCTATGGCCAGATCAGCGTGCGAGTCGGCAATGGTCTGGTTCTGGCAAACCAGGCAGCGCAGTTCAGCGGTAATGGCCAACATGCGGGCCTCCAGCACCGGGTCGGCCACCGCGGGCGCCGCCTCGTTGGCGTTGGCCGCCGACAGGCCAATCACTAGAAACAGCGCGGCCAGCCATGCCGCGATAACGCGGAGCGTGGGGGTCATATTCCGGCCTCCTTTTTCAACTGTTGTACCAGGGGGATCAGTTTGGTCTCGATTGACTCGGGCGTAAAGGGCCCGATCTGCTTGTAGCGGATCACACCCTTGGCGTCGATCAGGAAGGATTCCGGCACACCGTAAACGCCGTAGTCAATGCCGACGCGACCGTCGTGATCGTAGAGCGATGCCTCATAGGGATTGCCAAAGCTGGCCAACCACTTCATGCCGGCGATGCGCTCGTCCTTGTAGTTCAGGCCGTAAATCGGCAGCATTTTCATGCGCGAGAACTCAACCAAGAGCGGATGCTCTTCGCGGCAGGCCACGCACCAGGAGGCAAACACATTGAGCAGCCAAACCTTGCCCAGCATATCGTCGCGCTTGAAGGTGGTGTCGGGCTTCTCCAAACCGGCCAGCGCAAAGGCTGGTGCCGGCTTATTGATCAGCGGAGAGGGCACCTCGCGCGGGTCCAGGCTCAGGCCCCGCATCAGAAAGCCCACCAGCACCAGAAAGATCGCCAGGGGCAACAGGAACTTCAGGTATTTCATGATTGCTCTCCGCAGTGACGAACGTGGGGGCTCATACTGCCACCCCCGTCTTGCGGCGATAACGCCGGTCGGTTACGGCCAGCAGACCACCAAAGGCCATCACCAGGCAACCGCCCCAGATCCAGTCGATAAAGGGCTTCACATAGACGCGCACGATCCAGGCGCCGCCCTCCACCTCTTCACCCATGGACACATACAGATCCCGGGTAATGCCGGGGGCAATGGCCGCCTCGGTCATGGGGTTCTGCTGCACACGGTAAATGCGCTTCTCGGGGCTGAGCTCGGTGATCTTGCTGCCGTCGCGTGAAATTTCGATGGTGGCGCGGGTGGCGTCGTAATTGGGTCCCTGAATGTCCTTCACGCCCTTGAAGGCGAAGGAGTAGCCGCGCACCGTGGTGCTGTCGCCCACCGCCATCTTGACGTCGCTCTCCACCTCATAGGTCTTGACCATGGTGACGCCCAGGCAGAACATGGCCACACCAATGTGGGCCACCATCATGCCCACCAAGGCACGCGGAATGAGCAAGGCCTTGCGACGGATTTCGGTAAACCCTTTTCCTTCGGGGCGCACACGCTCCCACAGATCGGTGGCCACCGAGCTGAAAATCCAGAAGGCCATCAGCAGGCCGACCGTGGCCAACAGGTGGATGGCACCTTGCAGCCAACCGCTCACAACAGCGCAGACCACGGTGGCACCCAAGGCCCACTTCAGGCGGCTGGCCAAATCGGGCACCGAGCTTGCTTTCCAGCGCGCCATAGGGCCCACGCCCATCAGGAAGATGGTGGGAATCATCAGCGGCAGAAAAACCGAGTCAAAGTAAGGCGGGCCGACCGAGATCTTGCCCATGCCCAAGGCGTCCAGCAGCGGCGGGTACAGCGTGCCCAGCAGCACCACGGCAGCGGCAACCATGAACAGCACGTTGTTGGCCAAGAGCGCGGTCTCTTTGGAGAACAGCGCAAAGCGGGCGCCCAGACCGACGGTAGGCGCACGCCAAGCAAACAGCGTGAAAGAGGAGCCGATGACGATGGTCAGAAAGGCCAGGATAAACAGGCCGCGGCGCGGATCGGTGGCAAAAGCGTGTACCGAGGACAGCACGCCCGAGCGGACCAGGAAGGTGCCCAAGAGCGAGAACGAAAAGGCCAAAATCGCCAGCAACACGGTCCAGTTCTTGAAGCTGCCACGCTTTTCTGTGACGGCCAGCGAGTGGATCAGCGCCGTGCCCAGCAGCCAGGGCATGAGCGAGGCGTTTTCCACCGGGTCCCAGAACCACCAACCGCCCCAGCCCAGTTCGTAATAGGCCCAGGCGCTGCCCATGGCGATACCCACCGTCAGAAACATCCAGGCCACCGTCGTCCAGGGTCGAGTCCAACGCGCCCAGGTGGCGTCCAGGTTGCCGCCAATCAGCGCGGCAATGGCGAAGGCAAAGGCCACGCAAAAGCCGACATAACCCATGTAGAGCGTGGGCGGGTGGAACACCATGCCGGGGTCCTGCAGCAGCGGGTTCAGGTCGCGGCCATCGGCAGGTACCGGGAACAGGCGATCAAAGGGATTGGAGGTGAGCAGCATGAACAGCAGAAAGCCGACGCTGACCAGACCCATCACGGCCAGGATGCGCGACAGCACCTCGCGCGGCAAATGGCGACTGAACAGGGACACGGCCACCATCCAGATCACCAGCATCTGCACCCACAGCAAGAGCGAACCTTCATGGCCGCCCCAAAAACCAGCAATCTGGTACTGCAAGGGCAAATGGGTATTGGAGTTGGAGGCCACATACAGCACGGAAAAATCGCTGCGTATGAAGCTCGCCATCAAACAGGCCGAGGCGAAGGGCACATCGTCGGGAATCTTGATGGCTTGAATCTCAGAAATAATCGTCGATTCGACGAACACACTGACCGCCGCGAAGTTCGATGCTGGTTGGCCCTTGTAGGTAAAAGGTTGCGAGACGTTGCCCAGTGAGCGCATGCACCAGGTGGGGTGACCGCTTGAACAAGCCCGACAGACACCACAGTTGGCCAGCGTAGCGATCACGACGTGATCTCCGGGCTTGACCGACGTCACTTCAGATCCAACTTCAGCGACGATTCCCGCACCTTCATGTCCCAACACTGCTGGGGGTTTCCACGGTATGGTGCCGTTGATCACTGACACGTCTGAGTGACAAACCCCGGCGGCCATCACATTGACCTTGACCTGCTTTGGCCCAGGTGCAGCGACTTCTAATTCATCGCTGACCTCAACACCATTTTCGGTAAAGACAATTCCCTTCATCATGTACCCCTCTCGTTGCGCTCCATTGATTCTCTCACTTCTCTAGACAGGAGAGCCAAACGTGTCTCGAAGCTCTCGTTTGAGGACTTTGCCCCCGGCATTTCTCGGTAGTTCCCCGATGAACTCGACGTAGCGAGGAACCTTAAAGTTCGCCATCTTCTCCTTGGCGAAGGCTTTGATCGCTTCAGCAAAGACGTCATCATTACTGGCTACTTCAGTGTTTCGCACCACCACCGCACAGCCCACTTCACCCATCCGTTCATCAGGAACACCAATCACGGCAATGTCAGCAATGCCAGGGAACGGGCGCAGCATGGCTTCGATTTCGGCGGGGTATGCGTTAAAGCCTCCCATGACGAACATATCTTTGATGCGGTCCGTGATCGCAATGTTGCCGTGACCATCCATGGTGCCCACATCGCCGGTGTGCAGCCAGCCCTCTTCGTCGATGGTTTCCTTTGTCTTTTGGTCGTCGCCGAAGTAGCCCCGCATCAAGGGATAACCCCTGACCACAATCTCCCCTGCGTCACCACGGGGCAACTCGACCCCTTGCGCGTCGACAATCCGAACCTCAACGTCAGGAATTGCTCGACCCGAAGAATGGGCAATGACTTCAGCGCTGTCGCTACTACGACACATCGTGACCACCACCGATTCGGTGAGGCCATAGGCCGTCACGACGGTTTCAAACTTGAGTTCTTCTCGCATCGCTGCGACCAACTCAACGGGAACGACCGCTGCGCCCGTTACCGCAAGGCGTAGCGATGACAGATCGAAATTGGCTTTGTCGGGGTGACTGAGGATGGACTGATAAAGCGCTGGTGGGCCGGGCAACATTGAAATTTTTAAATGGTCAATGTGGTGGAGCACCTTGTCGACGTCAAAAACAGGCTCCGGAATAACCGTTGCGCCCGCCATGAGCGATGCCATCAGACCTGTTTTATAGCCAAAGGTGTGGAAGAACGGATTCACAATGAGGTACTGGTCATCGTGGCGCAGTCCCACAATGGAGGCCCATGTTCCAACGACCCTCAGGGTCTGGGCGTGTGATGTCATCACTCCTTTCGGGAAACCCGTCGTGCCCGACGTAAAGAACATGTCGGCAATATCATCAGACGCCATCGCCGCTACTCGAGCAGCAACTCTTTCAGGAGGAACGTCTTGGCCGCCAGCGATCACGTCGCCGAGGGACGTCAGCGCTATTCCTTTCGGTGGCGCGTCAACGTCGCCTTTGAGCATCACAATGTGCTCGAGTTGACCTAAATCCTCGCCGTGCAGCATGGAGACAAAATCAAGGCCCAAGAATCCTTGGACCGTAAAGAGCACCTTGGCTCCAGAGTTTTGCAAGATGTAGGCCGCTTCACTGCCCTTGTAGCGGGTGTTCAAGGTGACGACCACGCCTCCGGCCCGCAGCGCACCGAGAGCGGCGATGATCCACTCAACACAATTCGGTGCCCAAAGGGCCACCCGATCGCCTGGTTCCAGCCCCATGGACACGAATCCTCTTGCTGCGTCATCAACCTGGCTGGCGAGTTCGACAAAGCTGAGGCGAGTTTCACCGTCAATCACAGCAACAGAATCACCGAAGTTTTCGCCAGCCCATTCCACCAAACGGGGAATCGTGCCCCAGACGAGATCACCACGCGGATCTTCTGCGCTGCCGATAACCGGCGCCGGGATCATGGTCATGGATGTTGGCTCGACACAGAGATGATCTCTCCCGAGAGATAGGAGGAGTAGCCGCTGGCGAGGAAGATCACCACGTTCGCCACCTCCCACACCTCAGCACCTCGGCCGAACACTTCGCGACTCGCGAGCACAGCCAGCTCCTCGTCGGCCATCACCTTGTTGAGGAAGGGATGGACCGCCAGGCTGGGCGACACGGCGTTGATGCGGACCCCGTGCGGAGCGGCCTCGACAGCCGAGCACCGGGTCAGCGCCATCACGCCAGCCTTGGCCGCGGCGTAGTGGGACTGCCCGGCCTGGGCCCGCCACCCGAGCACCGAGGCGTTGTTGACGATGGCCCCGCTGCGCTGCGCCAGCAGGTGGGTCAGGGCGGCCCGGGTACAGCGGAAGGTGCCCGTCAGGGTGATGTCGAGCAGCTGAGCGGCGCGTTGAGCATCGTCATAGAACAGCTCGTAGAAATCCCCCATCCTGAAAAACAACAGCGCATCAGGATTCTCTTTCTTCGCCGCCGTCCACTGCCTCATAAATGGAGTCAGTTCCTTCTCTTTGCCAGAAGACGCAGGCAGGGAAGTCAGCGTCAACTCTTCAGCAGCCGCACCGCCGACATCCCCCTGACCCAAAAGGTCAGATTGCGGCTCACCATACGTCTTGTCATCGTCTCGAATCACGCTGCCTTCCAGCTTATCGCGGCTGGCACCGGAACTGGACACGAAG
>Ga0118677_10001295_pt1 | contig 53549 bp, 38 predicted proteins | sample AliMusrvi5mmetaG_FD_86154 | JGI IMG/M metagenome (GOLD analysis project Ga0118677, IMG submission 86154) | reverse complement strand
ACGCCTTGGACCCGATGCTTCAGCGCTCGGCCTTTCGGCAATCTTTTTTGGCAACCAGTATAACCCTGTAACCTTGGGTGACTCAGGACGGATCTTTTCTAAAAGTCCTTCCGGCAAGCAGCGTAATTGACAGGACGGGCGGATTGGCTCCGTAAATCTGCCGCATGAAGATCGTCCTCAGATGTTTGCTCCTTTTCGGCATGGCCTGGGCCATGTCGGGGATGTCGACCGCCGCAGAGACTAACAAAGATCCGGTGTTCCGCGGATTCATGATTGACGCGCCGCGCGGGGTGGAGTCCATGGACTATTATTTCCGGCTAATGGACTTCTGCAGCCAGCATGGCGTGAACGTCATCATCTTCCGCCTGACCGACGATGCGGGGACGGCCATGCGTTTCACCTCGCATCCCGAGTTGCTCGAGTGCGACGGCGCGCTGGGTGCGGAGGATGTCAAACAACTGGTGGCGTACGCCGGAAAGAAGGGCATAGAGATCATTCCAGAGATCGAGTCATTCGGGCACTCGCGTTACATCACAAAAACAAAGGAGCACGCGTCATTGAACGACGGCCCGGCGGGCAAGGATTTCAACGCGCTGTGCCCGGTGAGTGATGAATCGATGGCGCTGCTCAAGGATCTGTACGCGGAGGCTGCGGCGCTTTTCCCTAGCAAGTATTTTCATATCGGCTGCGACGAGGTGGAATGGGGTGCCAGTGAGAAATCCAAGCATGCACTGGAGAGCAAAAGCCGGAGCCAGATCTGGGCTGACTATGTCAACAGGCTGAACGGAGTGCTGAAAGGCATGGGCAAAGAAACGGTGATCTGGGCGGACGTGCCACTCTACAAGGAGAAGGATATTATTGATTTGCTAGACAAGGATCTGGTGCTGGTGGACTGGAACTACTGGGTGACCGACAAGGCAAAGGTGGCGGAGAATGCCAGAAGGGTGCTGGGCAAGGGGTTCAGGCTGATAGGGAGTCCGGCCGTGGGCTGGTGCGGCTGGGGGCCGCGAGTGGGGGTGGCGCAGTTCAAAAACCTCAATGCCTTCGCTGAGGTCTATGATGAGCTGCGCGGTCCTAACAATCTGGGGATTATCGTCACCAACTGGGTGCCCAAGCGTTACCTGCAGAACTGCTGGTGGGACAGCTACACCATAGCCACGGAGATCATGGGGCACAAGGGGCATTACAATTACATGGACGCCATGGCGCAGTTCGTGAAGGAACACTTCGGGGCGGAATACAATGCCAAGTGGGAGGAGCTCTATCACAAGCTTTACGAGGCCACTCCTGAGACCGGCAATGGTCACTGGGGCGGTGGAAAATTTGAGCCTTGGTCCTCCGAGGCGCAGGTCAAGGAGCTGCTTGGCCGGAAAGAACCGCTTTCTAACGCGTTTAACGATTTGGCCAGACTGGCAGTGTCCCTCAGGGGGAGCGTTACGAAGAACGTGGAGGACTTCGATGATTTGGAGCTGACCCTCGAGTTCATGGGATATGCCTTTGATCGCGATAATGCCCTGCTGGAGTTTGCCAATAGCGGGAAGGCCGACGAGATATCGGTGCGGGATTACCTCCGGAAGGTGGCCGTGACCGACGGACGGCTGCGCGCCAAGCTCGATGCGGCGTGGTGCCGGGGGAGGAGCGGCAGGCCGGACGAGGGGGAGAAGAATTCGCTGTGGCAGTTCCAGACCTGCGCCGCCTATTCCGTGCATCTGTCTGAACACCCCGAGGAATTCATCGCACTGCTGAAAGAGCGGTGAGAAGAGGAAGAGGGTAACCGCAAAGTCGCAAAGGGCGCAAAGGAGGCGCGAAGGAAGATGAGGATGGGGAGAGATTGATGATTTTTGATTGTTGACGGGACCTGCCCTTCGGCGGGGTAGGTTGCTGCAGCGATTCCGCCGCTTTTCTGGGCTAGGGGAAGAAGGTTTTGGGTGGAATGCCGTTATGGATGATCTCTGGAATTCCTGATTGGCAGGTGGAGATTCGCGGTTTAGGGTCCGCCTCCCGCATGCCAGAACCCACCCGTTTTCACTTCACCGGTATCTGTGGCACGGCCATGGGTGCCGTAGCCGCCGCCATGAAAAGCCGCGGATTCACCGTCACTGGCTCGGACGCCAATGTGTATCCGCCGATGTCGGATTTCCTGCGTGGCCAGGGCATCACTCTCACTGAAGGATACCGCGAGGAAAACATTCCGGCGGACACGGATGTGGTGATCATAGGCAATGCCATCTCGCGCGGCAATCCGGAGGCTGAGGCGGCGCTGGACCGCAAGCTGCTCTATCATTCACTGCCGGAAGTGATGAAGGAACATTTCCTACGCGGGAAACGCAACTTCGTGGTGACCGGGACCCACGGCAAGACCACCACATCGTCCATGCTGGCGTGGTTGCTGCGCCGGGCCGGACGCGACCCGGGATACATGATAGGCGGTCTGCCGAAAAACCTGGGCTGTGGCGCGGTATTCACTGACTCCGAGTTCAATGTGCTAGAGGGGGATGAATACGACACGGCGTTTTTCGACAAGCGCTCGAAGTTCCTCCATTACCTGCCGGAATGCGTGGTGGTGAACAACATCGAGTTCGATCATGCGGACATCTACAACTCGATCGATGAGATCAAGCTCACGTTCCGCCGCCTGCTCAACATCGTGCCGCGCAAGGGGATGGCATTCATCAACGGTGATGAGCCTAACTGCCTGGAAGTGGCCGCCGCCGCGCCGTGTCCAGTGACCACTGTGGGCTTCGGGGCATCCTGCGAGCTACGCATCGCAGACACGGACTACGCGCCCGACCGCAGCTCTTTCACGCTGGACGGCGTGCCATACTCGCTGCGCATGAATGGCGAGTTCAACGTCCGCAATGCGGCCATGGCTGCCGCTGCCGCGGGTTTTGCCGGACTAACGAAAGAAGAGATCCGCGCCGGGTTGGAGGACTTTGAGGGAGTGGCGCGACGCCAGGAACTGCGCGGGGAAGTGAACGGCGTCAGAGTGATAGACGACTTCGCGCACCACCCGACGGCGATCCGGCTCGCGGTGCAAAGCCTGCGGCAGAGCCATCCGGATTCGCGGCTATGGATTCTTTTTGAGCCACGCTCCAACACCACGCGACGTGCAGTGTTCCAGAAAGAACTGGCTGAAGCGCTGGCCCTGGCGGACTTCGCGGTGGTGGCTGCCATTACCGATCTCCAAAAGATTCCCGAAAATGATCGCCTGGATCCGGCCAGACTTTCTGCGGATATTGCCAGTCTGGGAGGGAACGGATTTTATCTACCAGATGTGGATGCCATAGTGGCATTGGTGAAGGAACGCGCAAAGCCGGGCGATGTGGTGGCCGTGCTGAGCAATGGCGGTTTTGGCGGCATACACCAGAAGCTGCTACGTGCGCTGGCGTGAAGAGGAAGATGTGATTAACCGCAAAGCCGCAAAGAGCGCAGAGGTGGCGCGAAGGAAGATGGGATTGAGTTGTGTTTGAAGAAGGTGAGTGAGGTGCTGCTGGCACGGGTCTGACATAAGGAGTAGCGACCTTACTGTCGCGTCTTTTTCACGATAAGATGAAGACGGGACAACCGTGCGAAGCAAGATAGCAGAGCACTCTATCCTGAATACCGAGGCAATAAGGTCCCTACTCCTTAGGGTTGCTCACTGGGCCAGCGGGAAAAAGTGATTGAGTGCCTCTACTGCGCCGGCGCCGTAGACTGCGCGGGTGACTATTCCCTTGGCGGCGGAGACTTTCCGTTGGATCGATTCCACTGCGTTCGCAGGGCAGGCGACCATGCCGGCATGTGCGGGGTCTAGCATTTCTTCGTCGTTGTAGCTATCGCCCATGGCGAAACAACGCGCGGCGGGAAGTTGATAGAGGCGGGCGATTTCTGCAAGGCTGCTGCCCTTCTGGAAATCCCGGTGACCAAAGCGCAGGTAAACCGAGTTCCGCTGCCATGAGAGATGCGCTTCTGGTGCGGCCATGGGCGTGATGTGGGCGATGATCCACTCCATTTCCTCTTCGGTGCGCGCGATCAGTCCGGCGGGTTCGCCCTCATACTCGAACCACTGCGCGCCGGTGTGGTGCTCCACCTCGTGCCGGATGTGGGCCAGTAACTTGCGGGCCCGCTTGAACAATCTGTTGATCTCCTTCTCGCAGCGCTTGTTCCACGGCGCGTGCGGAATGAGGCGTGAAAAATTGTTAGGAATGTAAATCTCTCGCTCGCATGCCACTATCCAGTCCGGCATGAAGGGGAAACGGCTTTCGATCATGCCCTCCACCATATGTGCCACAGCGCGGCCGGTGTTGATGCCCCAGATGATCTGGTGCGTGCTGCGGAGCGTGCGGATCACATCGAAAAAGGCTTCAGGCACGGGAGGCGAGGAGGCGGGGTCGTGCAGGGTACCATCGAAATCAAACGAAAGAATCGCACGCGGTGCGGATGGGGCAGGCAGGGTCTTCATGCTTAAACTGATTGCCTAGTGTCGGCAGGATCCCCGGATTCCGCTCACGGCCGCACGGGAAGTCTGGTACACGAGGACGGGATCGAACCGCCGACCGACCGGGTGTAAACCGGTTGCTCTACCGCTGAGCTACTCGTGCACGGGAGGGCAGGAGACTGACTGATGACCGCCCGGTGATCAAGCCTGGATTTTTTACAGACGGGAGATGCCCTGTTATCCCTTGAGTGGGGCCTTATGGGTCCCTTACCCGTCAAAAGTGGACAGGTTTGCGTCGATTTTTCGGCCAGGAACCGATAACCATTGAGCGGCACTGAAGCCACTGAAAATACCGGGGAACGGGATATCCAAGGTGTAATGCTCCAATGGTTCAGTGTTTTCAGAGGTTCTCACGTGATGTGGCCATTGGACGTCCGTTCCCATTTGGATCGCCCCTTGGTTCCGGCTTCGCTGGGTTAGCAGGTCCGCATTTTCTACTTTCTTCCTTTACCAAGCTCCTGAAAGTCCTAGTCTGTAGTTTGCTATTACCCGCATGGGTAAAATGCTGTTTAAAACGCTGACAGAGATAAAAACCCTAAATAATCAAACATGAAGCTAACACCAAAAAGATGCCAAATACCGCTGCTGGCAGCGGGAGCGGTGCTCCTAGGAGCACTATCCATAGCGAATGCGGCGAACAAAAAACCCAACATTGTCATCATCTGGGGCGACGACATCGGTCAGACCGATATTAGCGCCTATTCCATGGGATTGATGGGCTTCAAGACCCCTAACATCGACCGAGTCGCCAAGGAGGGTGTGATCTTCACCGACTACTATGGCGAACAGAGCTGCACGGCGGGGCGCTCCTCGTTCATCACCGGGCAATGCGGCTTGAGGACCGGGAATACAAAAGTCGGCATGCCTGGTGCCGCGCAGGGTCTGCAATTCCGCGATGTGACGATGGCCCAGTTGCTCAAGGCAGAGGGCTACGCCACCGGCCAGTTTGGGAAAAATCATCTGGGCGACCGCAATGAGCACCTCCCGACTGTCCACGGCTTCGATGAGTTCTTCGGCGCGCTCTACCATTTGAATGCCTCCGAAGAACCCGAACTGCCAGATTTCCCGAAGGCCCCGGATTACCCGAACTTCCTCCGCAATTTCGGCCCGCGCAACGTGCTGGACTGCAAGGCGACGACTGTTGATGACGCGACGGTTGACCCGCGTTTCGGCAAGGTGGGCAAGCAGACCATCAAGGATGACGGCGCGCTGACCAAGAAGCGCATGGAGACTTTTGACGACGAGATCGCGAGCCGCGCGGTCCAATTCATGAAGCGCGAGAACGCGGGCGGAAAGCCGGTCTTCGTGTGGGTGAACTTCACGCACATGCACTTCCGCACGCACACCAAACCAGAGAGCGTAGGGCAGGCAGGCACCTTCCAAAGCACCTACCATGATACGATGATTGACCACGACAAGAACGTGGGCGAGGTGCTCAAGGCCATTGATGACCTCGGCATCGCCGACAACACCATCGTCATGTATTCCACCGACAACGGCCCGCACATGAACTCCTGGCCGGATGCCGCCATGACGCCCTTCCGCAGCGAGAAGAACTCGAACTGGGAAGGCGCATTCCGCGTGCCCGCCATGGTCAAATGGCCCGGTCACATCAAGCCCGGCACGGTTGAGAACGGCATTGTGTCCCACCTCGACTGGATGCCTACACTCCTCGCCGCAGCAGGAGTTCCTGACGTGAAAGAGCAGCTCCTGAAAGGCATGAAAGTCGGCGACACAACCTACAAGATTCATCTCGACGGCTACAATCTGCTGCCGCTGTTGACCGGGGAGGCGAAGGTAAGCCCGCGCAAAGAGTTCTTCTACTTCAATGACGACAGTGACCTGGTGGGGCTGCGTTACGACAACTGGAAGATTGTGTTCTCTGAACAGCGGGCCACGGGCACGATGAAGATCTGGATGGAACCGTTTGTCACGCTGCGCATTCCGAAGATTTTCAACCTCCGCACAGACCCCTATGAGCGCGCCGACATCACGTCGAACACCTATTACGACTGGCTGCTAGACCATGCGTTCGTGTTAGTTCCGGCGCAGGTCAAGGTGGGCGAGTTCCTCAGCACGTTCCAGGAATTCCCGCCGAGCCAGAAGGCCGGAAGCTTCAGCCTGGGCGATGCTCTTGAGAAGATGCGGGAAGGCGCAAACGGGGGCAGCCGCTAACGCTGCACTGACGCCAAACCTATTTTAAACTTCCGGGCCGCATCTATCGCTAGACGGGTGCGGCCCATTTCAGATTCGCCAATTTCTTCCCATCAATAACCATCAATCGTCAATCTCTTCAACCCTTCCGCATCTCCCCTCCGCGCCCTCTGCGTAGCTCTTCCTCTCATTCAAAATCACCATCCCTAACTATCATGAAACATAGTCTCATTGCCACCTCCATCGTCCTCGCCTCCACCCTCGGCTCCTTCGCGGGATCATCAGGCTCCACTTCTACCATCACGACTACCACTACCACTACTACAACTTCCTCGGATTGTTGGGCGTTTGAGCTCAATCCCTACATCTGGGCGGCAAGCCTTGATGCCCAGACCAACCTGCCGTGGAACGGCCCGGGCGGCCCTTCGAGCGTGCAGCGCTTGGATACCAAAATCACCGGGGCCTTCATGCTCGAAGCACTGGCCCGCTACAACTCTGTGGGCCTGCTTGTGGATGTCAATTGGCTGCAGTTGGACACGGCGACCCGTCGTTCGGGGATTCTCTACTCCGGCGCCAATCTGCAGACGGACTATCTCTACTCGACGGCAGCGCTGACCTACTCCCTCCCACTGGAGGGGGCTTTCCATGCTGACCTGTTAGCCGGTGCGCGCCTTTGGCACATCGCTGCGGATTACACCCTCAAACCCGGCGTGCTTGCCGGACTGCACGGCAGCAACAGCCAGACCTGGGTGAGCCCCTTGGCGGGAGCCAGGCTGAGCTATGATCTGACCAAACAATGGCAGTTGTTCGCGCAGGGAACCGCCGGCGGCTTCTCGGGAAACAACAGCCAATGGGATGTGATCGGTGGCGTGGGCTATCTATTCAACGATTGGTGCATGGCCACAATCGGCTACCGCTATCTCAGCGAAAACTATCAACATAACGACTTCACCTTCGACGCCAATGCACATGGCGTGGAGGTCGGGCTCAGCTTCAAGTTCTAAATCTGGGGGGAACATTCTCGCCATCCTCACCCACAAACCCGACTATGCATGAAGACTGTAAGCTTCCGTCACTCCATCTTAGCCACCCTGGCGCTCACCAGTGGCGTGCTTTCCGCAGAGAACGCCACAGCAGAGGACTCGGCGGCTGACCTCGCCAAGAAACTCTCCAATCCCATCGCCGCACTCATCAGCGTGCCCTTGCAAAACAATCTCCTCTACAATGTAGGTCCGGGTGACGGCTTCCGTGAAACGACCAACATCCAGCCGGTCATCCCCTTCGATCTGAACGAGCACTGGAACCTGATCTCACGCACGGTCCTGCCAGTCACCTATCAGGACGGGATTTTCCCAGGATCGGGCCACCAGTTCGGCCTGGGCGACACTGTGCAGAGTTTCTTCTTCTCGCCGAAATCCGCCGATCCCTTCATCTGGGGTGTGGGCCCGGCACTCCTTATTCCCACTGCCACTGATGACATGTTAGGTGGTGGGAAATTGGGTGCTGGCCCTACCGGAGTGATCCTGAAACAATCCGGTCCATGGACCTACGGTGTTCTAGCCAATCAGATTTGGTCATTCGCTGGATCTGGCGATCGTGAGGATGTCAACGCCACCTTCATCCAGCCATTTCTCTCTTACACCACGAAGAGCGCCACCACCTTCACCATCAACTCCGAGTCCACCTATGACTGGCAGGCACGCCAATGGACCATGCCTTTCAACGCCGGCGTGAGCCAACTGCTGAAACTGGGCGAGCAGCCGGTAAGCATCGGCCTGATGGGTACGTGGTACGCTGAAGCACCATCCGCAGCACCTGGTTGGGGCATACGCCTAGTCTTTACTTTCCTGTTTCCGAAAGGCTGACCATTGGCCGATGCGCCGCCCCTATGCAGTGCTGAGTCTGCGCCCGTGCGCGGTAGGACGGGGAATTGTCTGAAGCCCAGAGTTTTCTAGGTAAAAGACTCCCCGTAATCCCTTGGGAGGGAACCGGTGGACCTCGACGAAAATATTGAGGGCTTGCCGCGACGGTCTGCAGGTGGTTTGCTGGCTGCACGAATGCATTTGCGCCTTTCAGATCAGGAACTTGCGACCTTGGTGGAAATGGTCAGCCTAGCGGCGAATGTCGCATCATGGAATCAGAAGGAATCCGCCAGCGAACAGGTGGCGGCTTTTGAAGGCCTGGAAAGCAAGATTCTGGAGAAAGCCTGCCATTCCGGACTGGGTGACTGGATTGAATTTGATGAGGAAAGCCAGCGTTTCCGGGTGAGGCAAGAGGTGGAGGAGCGCCTGTTCTACCACGAGTGTTACGATGAATTCCGCAACGAGAGTTTCTGGGATGAACTCTCCGTCCGCCTATCCGACCGCGACCTTGCGCGAGCCATCGGCTTCGAGGCGTGGGAGAAACTCAGCGAGGAAGATCGCCGTGCCCGTACCGCCGCATGGGAAAAACGCTACTGGGAGGAATTCACCAAACACGGGGTGGATCGGGTGGTGGTGGTGTCACCTCCGGGGGAGGGGTAGAGAATGTAGAAGAGTGAATGGAATGAATGCGAAGAATAGAAAGAAGACCCTTCGGCAATTTCATTTGGCTGCCAGTATATGTTAGGGGAACAGACCCCGGGCTGATTTGGCATCGGCAACGGTTTTGATAGCGATGGCCTGGGCGGCTGTTCTGTTGGAAATTTTGTGTTGTTTGGCGAAAGCGGTGACGTTCTTGTAGGCTTTCTGGAGCATGGTTTCCAGGCGATTGAGCACCTCGCGCTCGGTCCACTGGAAGCGTTGCAGATTCTGGACCCACTCAAAATAGGAAACCGTGACGCCACCCGCGTTGCATAGCACATCCGGAATGACGAAGATATCCCCGCGGGCTTCGATGATGCGGTCTGCCTCTGGAGTGGTGGGACCGTTGGCACCTTCTGCTAGTATGCGGCATTGCAAATGCGGGGCGTTTTGCGCGTGGATGGCTCGGTCAAGCGCACAGGGGGCGAGGATGTCACAGGGCTGGCGGAGCATGGCTTCCGGATCGATAGCCTCCGCCTCCTTGAAGCCGGTAACGGTTCCTGTCTTGGCGACGTGCTTGCCGAGTTTTGCCAGATCGAGTCCGCCATCGTTCCAGAGTGCGCCGCGGACATCCGAGACGCCGCGGACTTTCACGCCGTTGGTGCCAAGGGTGTATGCGGTGTGTGAGCCCACATTGCCGAAGCCCTGGACGATAGCCGTAGAGCCGTGGACTGGTGTGCCTAGCTGGTGAAGGGCGTTGGTAGCCATGAAGGCGACGCCGTAACCGGTAGCGCGGGTGCGTCCGCGAGACCCTTGCAAGTTCAAGGGCTTACCCGTGACGATGGAGGGCACCAGATGTCCGGTGTGGGTGGAATAGGTGTCGGTCATCCACGCCATGGTTTGTTCATTGGTGCCCATATCTGGAGCCATCACGTCGGTCTCCGGACCGATGAAGGGGATCATCTCCATGGTGAAACGCCGGGTGAGGCGTTCGAGCTCTCCCATGGACATTGTGCTGGGGTTACAGGCAATGCCGCCTTTGGCACCACCGAAGGGAAGATCCATCAGAGCACATTTCCACGTCATCCACAACGCGAGCGCGGTGATTTCCCCGAGATCGACCGACGGGTGATAGCGCAGTCCGCCTTTGACCGGACCTCGGGTGAGGTGGTGCTGGACGCGATGCCCGAAAAACACCGTGGTGGAGCCATCATCACGGCGGATAGGCACTGTCACGGTGATGAGTCGTTTCGGCCATTTGCAACGCTCACGGAGGTCATCCGAAAGGTTGAGAAAATCGGCAACATGATCGAATTGCTCCGACGCCATGGCGAACACTGGATTGTCGAGAAGAGTCTTGCGCATGTGTATGACATCCCACGAAATAGGCCGCATTGCACGCCTGAATGCGGATGTCATGAAGGAAATGTTTGCGGGGTGCTGCAGGAAATCCGATGGTTCTGCCCATGGCCAACTGCTTCTATGGCGATTTCGACACGGAGCGCCGCTCTGGCGCGCGTGATGTGGGCGACTTCCGCACGCCGTTTCAGATTGATAGAGATCGTGTTCTTCATACGCCGGCCTTTCGCCGCTTGCAGAACAAGACGCAGGTTTTCTGGAGTGGAGAGTATGATTTCTATCGGACACGCCTTACACACTCATTGGAGGTAGCCCAGATCGGCAAGTCCATCTGCTACTGGCTCAGGTCCCTGAAAGGGGGGCCGCTGGCGGAGGATTTTTTCATCGATCCAGACCTGATAGAGGCGGTGTGCCTTTCCCACGACCTAGGTCACCCGCCTTTCGGGCACGCGGGAGAACGCACGCTCAACCATCTGATGGGAAAGTATGGCGGCTTCGAAGGCAACGCGCAGACCCTACGCCTGCTCACAGAACGGATCTTCTCCGTGAAACGCAGCGGCATGGACCCGACCCGGGCATTTCTCGACGGCATCCTGAAATACAAAACCCTGTGGTCGGAACTCACGGCTGCCACCGGCCAGGCTCCGATCCATCATTTCATCTACGATGATCAGCGCTCTCACCTCGATTGGGCGATGGGATCCAACGATGTCTTGGCAGAGCATCCGCCCGGACCGGAACGCGACAAGTGCAAGTCCATCGAGTGTCAGGTGATGGATTGGGCGGATGACACGGCGTATTCTCTCAATGATCTATCGGACAGCGTGCGTGCCGGATTTATCAGTCTGACGAAAATAGAGGCATGGGCTGAAAAAAACGGTGAATCCACCGCAGAAGACAGCTCCTTGGGTGAACTCATGCGGGCGATCCGCCGCGGGAGGGTGGAGCCCTTTGTGGGCAAACGCATCGGGCGCTATATTCAGGCCACACGTCTGGAAGAGGTAGCGGGCAGTAGCAGCACGGAATCCAATAGATACCGTTTCCATCTGATCATCGACGAGGATGTGAAAGCCGAGAGCGCGTTGTTCAAGCGCCTCGCTTACGACGTGGTGTTTGTTTCTCCGCAGCTAAAACAACTCGAGCATAAGGGCAACCGGATGCTGCACCAGCTTTGGGATGTGTTAGGGAGGCGGTATGTTACCGATGGAACAGTGGACGGTCAGGATTTCCAGCTCCTGCCCGCCGATACTGCGGCGGAGATTCAGGCAGCTCCAGACGAGACGGGCCGTGCACGCTTGGTCTGCGATTTTCTGGCAGGTATGACCGATGGCTATGCGGCGCGCACTTATAAGCGGCTGTTCTCACCGGATTTTGGTTCGATAGGCGACTTGGTCGGGTAAGTGGTGGCATCCAGATGGATGAGGCCGTGGCGCAGCGCCTCCACCAAGGCTTGGGAGCGGTCTTGGACCTGGAGTTTGGACAGGAGGCGGCCGATGTGGATCTTGACTGTGACCTCGGCGATTCCGAGAGCGGAGGCGATTTCCTTGTTGCTACCGCCGTTTGCGAGTTGTTGGAGAACTTCCAACTCCCGGGGGCTGAGCGGGATGCGGCTATTGCGCTCGTGAAGCAGAGCCCGCACCTCCTGAGGCAGATAGTCCTGATCCTTGTAAACCGAGCGGATGGCGGTGAGGATTTCCTGACGGGACAGATTTTTGAAAAGATAGGAACGTGCGCCCGCCTCTAGCGCGAGGTGGATATCCTCGTTTCCCTGACGGGTGGTGAGGGCGATGATCTTCGCGGCAGGGAACTCCCGGCAGATTTCCTGAATGGCGGCCACACCGTCGAGTCGGGGCAGGGACAGGTCCATGAGGGTGATGTCCGGCTGATGCTGGCGATATTGTTCTATGGCCTGATAACCGTCCGTAGCCTCCGCAATAACCGTGATGTCCTTTTCCGGTTTAAGGCACGCACGCAGTCCCATAAGGATAGCGAAATGATCATCCACCAGCATGACACTGATTTTTCTGGAGTTTTTCATGGTTCGTCTGGGAAGGGGAGTGAATCATATGGCAACTCAACTTTCACGAGAGAACCAGAACCTGCCGCGCTTTGCAAGGTCAGCCGGGCACCAATCTTGGATGCTCTTTCCCTCATGCCAAGGATGCCGAAGTGATCGCTGCCAGGATTCAGTGCGTCTGGATTAAACCCGCAACCGTCATCCTGGATTAGCAGAAATACCGCTTGGTCATTGTATTCAAGAGAAACTGTCAGATGCTGGGGTGATGCGTGGCGTAAGGCGTTGTTAATAGCCTCCCCGCAGAGGCGTAGTAGGTGGTGCTCGGTCACGCTTGGAAGCCTGCGTTCCTTGCCGCGAAGGATGAATTCAGCAACTCCGTCCATACGGTCTGCGGCAAGGTTCACGAATTCACCCAAGGCGGCAGCCAGTCCGTTTTCCGTTAGGGTTGTGGAGCGCAAGTCCCAGACCGCGTCGTGTGCGTTCCCCTGGCTGCGACGGATCTGATGGAAAGCCGCATGCAGGCTTTCCCTGACGTCTACGGGCAGTTTGGATGCGTGATCCGTCACCACATTTAGGTGCATGGCCACGGCAGCGAGATCTTGTTCCACGGTGTCGTGCAGTTCTCGTGCGATGCGGGATCGTTCTTTGAGGGAGGCTTCAGCTTGCAGTCGTTCGCTGATGATGGCAGTCTGGCGCCGCACACGGTATCGGAGCATGGAAACCCAACCCATAGCGCCGCCTAGCAGAATTGAGACTCCTGCCAGCAGGGCGAGTAACCGACGCAATGTCCACCACGAGGCTTCTCTCAGGACCTGAATGTCGGCTGGCCTGCGGAGGAACAGCTCAAATGACGACGCGCGTATATCCTTGGAACTTTTGCGCTCACCCAAGTGTATGCGGCAGATTCCCGTGAGGGAGAGCAAACTGCCATTGGTTAGGGCGGGTTTCGGTGCGTCCGTGGAAGGAATGCTCGCGTTAAACAGTTCAGTGCCTGACTTTATGACGAAAATATGTTGGTCGCCGGCCCGGGACTGGTCGACAAGGGCTCCTTCCAAGCGCACCAGACGTGCATCATGCTCGCAAACCAGAAGTTGTTCGGCAGTGACCTGGGTGGGACGGGGGATTTGCCCGTTGCCGACGCGACGGAACACTGCGTCTTCAAGGCGCGGCGTATACTCTCCCCAGGCTGGGAAACCGAGCACCTCCACCAGGTCACCTATGGCCAGATGGTCTTTTTGAATACTTTGGATTTCTACTCCCCCAGTTTCATCCTCCAGATAGAATGAGCCGTTTGACATGTGGTACACCACCGTGCCGGACACCTTCGTCATTCTGTTAGGTGGGGAGTCCGGGGCAAACTGCATGATGCTGCGTATAGAACGTGACTTTGCGGCATATGGATCGTGCGGAGGTGATTCCTCAAAGACAATATCACTGGTGTGGGAGGAGTTGAGGTGGATTGCGTATAATTGCCGGTTTTTGCTAAAAAAGCCGGCGCAGATTCCCGTGACTCGGACCATTCCGTTTACCCATAGCTCAGGTTTTCCGGGTTCCGGATCGCTAACGAACACCTGCAGTTTTCCTCCACCCGTGGCAAGGCCGAGTTCAAAACAATCCGGCCCCGATGGGCGGACAAATCGGACTATGCCCCTGACTTCCACCCGCTGGCAGTCGGTGAGCCCAGTCATCAAGTCTTCCAGTCGTGCGGGTTTCGCCTCCGGGATAGCGGCATCCCTCAGGACAGTCATACGGTCTGCCATCACGATAGGGATATAGTCGCCAGCGGATGTGGTTCCTTCTAACGCAACTTCCTGTCCCGGATGCGCTTTCTCACTGATACCCAGGGAGGACCACAGACAGCCGACTGCCGCAGAGGAGTCCTGAATAAAGCCCCAGCATTCCCCTGTCCTTTTGCAGGTGATTACTGCTGTGAGTCGGACCGGGTAGCCGCGTGCTGCTTCCTTTTCAGATAAAAAACGGATTTGACTCACTGACGTGAGCACTGGCAATTCCTCCGCATGGATCTTACCCGGCACCAGCAGGGTTGTCAGAATAAGGGGGATGTGGAGGCTAAGTCTCATGAAAGGGCTCAAGCCGCAGCGTGATTGCTTTCGATGCCGGAACTTATCCCAAACTTGGGAAGGAAGACTACAAAAATGCGTAAGCATAGACTATTTGCCAAAAGTATGTGCGCCTAATTGGGGTTTCCTGCTTAGAACGTTTGCCAAAATTCAACTTTTTACGCACGGACTTTTGGCAAACGGTCTAAACAAATACCGGAATCCGAACGTGAAAGCTTCGCCCGGTTATCCTGATTCCCGGGGTTTAACTCTTATTTGGATGGTTTTGAGAAAATGCGACCATTCGGTTACCGGCGCGCCCGGCCTTGGTCCACTGACTACAACTTCCAAGGTAATCGGTAGGTTCCCGCTAGCAACTTGTTCGCCTCGTCATCGTTGGTGAATTTCTCGGCGACCGGATTCCAGTCGAGCCGATGGCCGCGTTGGATGGCGATATGGCCGATCTGGGCCATGGAGCAGGTGCGGTGGCCGATCTCGGCGTCGGTCATGACCTTGGTTCCTTTCCGGATGGCCGAGATGAAATCCTCCTTGTCGCCGCGGGTGGGCACCCGGATGTCGGAAGACTTGAATTTGGTCCGCAGGATATTGGGGTTGCTGGCCTTGAAGCCGCCTTCGCTGTTCCAGTGTGCCTCTATCCATCCCTCCTCGCCCTCGACGCGCAGGTAGGGGATGTTCATTTTGAAATCGACGATGGCCCCGTTGGCGTAACGATATTGCACGTTGAAATCCTGCAGGGTATCCCACAACGCGGACCCGGGCTCTGGATAACGTCCGGTGCCTTCAACTGAGACCGGGCCGCTGCGCTCTGTGCCGTTGGCCAGTTGCGTGACATCTAACAAATGCGCCCCCCAGTTGGTGATCATGCCTTCCGCGTAATCCAGAATACTCATCCAGCCTGGCCTGTCATCCAGGTTTTCCGGGTGGACGCGATCCCGCGTATATTCCTTGTGGGGAGCAGGGCCCAGCCACATGTCATAGTCGAGGTGGGCAGGGACAGGCATGGGCGTAGGGTTGCCGGAACCCTTGACCTCATGGCCGACTCCCACCTCAAAGCGTTTGATTTTGCCGAGGTAACCGTTGAGCACGAGGTCCGCGGTGCGTGTCATGTAGGCATTCGACCGGCACTCGGTATCGGTGCGGAAAACGATGCCCTTGGCCCGCGCGGCATCAGCCATCTTGCGGCCTTCAGTGATGTAGCGGGTCAGCGGTTTTTCACAACTGACGTGCAAGCCTTTGGCAATCGCAGCGAGGGCGATTATTGCGTGCCAGTGATCGGGTGTGGAAATCATCACCGCATCCAGCCCGCTGATCTCGAGCGTCTCGCGGAAGTCGGTGAACAGTTTGCATTCCTTGTTGCCGTAATATTCATCGACCTTTGTTTTTGATGAACTGGCGCGCTTGCGGTCCACATCGCACACGGCCACCACCTGCACCTCGTCGAACCCGAGCAGGGTAGGCAGGTTGGTGTGATAGGCTTGGCGGCCGCAGCCTATCATGGCGAGGTTTATTTTGTTAGATGGTGCGTTGGCTCCGAACAAGCGTGCGGGGACGATGGCAGGAAACGAGGCGACGACTAGGCCGCCCAGAATCTGGCGGCGAGAAAAGCGGTGGTGTGGCACGGGACCTGTAACGGATTAATGGCAGGGGGTCTTTCAGGTGATGCGCTGCAGAAGTCGCCCTTGGGTGCCTTCTCCGGATGTTTTTGTGGTTTTTCCCCTTGCCAATCCGCTGGAATTCCCATACCCCCACCGCCCCCGGACACGCCGCACGCTCACCAACGAAGATCCCGGGGAATTCCACATGCGGCGGGTCTTTAAAAATCGCCCGTCCTGATTCAAGGCGGGAAACCAAACATTCCATGATCAACGAACTCATCAACGATATGGTGGACGCCGGCGTCCACTACGGCCACCAGACGAAAAAATGGAACCCCCGCATGAAGCCTTATCTCATGAAGGATAAAGGGGGGATTTACATCATAGACCTCGAAAAAACCGTGCAATGCCTCGACAAGGCCTCGGAATTCCTCGGTGATCTGGCCAGCAAGGGGAAGAAAGTGCTCTTTGTGGGTTGCAAGCGTCAGGCCCAGGATGCCATCCGCGAAGCAGCGGAAGCCACGGGCCAACATTACGTGAACCATCGCTGGCTGGGCGGTATGCTCACCAACAGCCTCACCGTCCGCAAATCGGTCGAACGTCTCAAATACCTTGAAAACATCGAGAAACAACCCGAGTTCAAGGCAATGTCCAAAAAGGAGTTAGCCGCACTCGGCCGTGAGCGCGAAAAACTCCTCCGCAATCTCCGTGGCGTGCGTGACATGGACAAGAAGCCTGATGCCGTGGTGATCGTGGACTCCGCCCGCGAAACCATCGCTGTGGCCGAGGCCCGCCGCCTCAACATACCGATCATCGCTTTGGTGGACACCAACGCTGATCCTGCCCTCGTGCAATACCCGATTCCGGGCAATGACGACGCGATCCGCTCGATCCGTATCATCCTCCAAAATCTGGTGGATGCCATGGTGACCGCCCGCAAGAACTGATCACCCGATCATAACTCTCCCGGTGGATAGTGTCCCATGACGGGATGCTACCCGCCCTGTTCACAATACCTCACACGCTATTTTATCACCATGATCACCGCTGCCATCGTCAAGGAACTCCGCGACAAAACCAACGCCGGCATGATGGACTGCAAAAAAGTCCTCACCGAAACCAACGGCGACATCGAAGCCTCCATCAAACTGCTCCGCGAGCGCGGCATCGCTAAAGCCGGTGCCAAGGCTGACCGCGCCGCCAATGAAGGAGTCATCACCGCCCGTGTCAATGCAACCGCAACTACTGGTATTCTGTTGGAAGTCAACTGCGAGACTGATTTCGTCTCCAAAAATGAAAACTTCCAGGCCTTCGTCGCTCAAATCGCAGACACGCTTGCGGCTACCGATGCCGCAGACCACGCTGCCGCTCTCGCCGTGGACTTTGGAGATTACAATTTGGACGACACCGTCAAAGCCAAGGTTGTGGAAGTGGGTGAAAACCTCCAGTTTCGCAAATACGTGCGTTACGCAGCTGCTCCCGGAGGAGTGATTGCTTCATACATCCACCTAGGTGGCAAGGTGGGCGTGCTCATCGAAGTAGGCACCACCAAGCCAGCCACGGCAGCTACAGAGACGTTCCGCGAACTGATCAAGGATCTCACTCTGCACATCGCGGCGAGTGCTCCCAAGGGACTTTCCCGCGAGGATATTCCAGAATCCGTAGTGGAAAACGAGAAGGACATCTTCCGTGCCCGGCTCATCGCCGAGGGGAAACCCGCTAATATCATTGAGAACATCATCAAGGGCCAACTCGGCAAGTTTTTTGCGGAAAGCTGCTTCCTTGAGCAGGCGTTCGTGAAAGATACGGATATCAAAGTCTCTGCCCTGCTCGAAGCCAAGGGCAAGGAACTGGGTGACACCCTCTCCGTGACCCGCTTCGTTCGCTTCGGTTTGGGGGAATAATTTCCTCAGAATTTTCGTGAACCTGCTCCGGGTTAGTGATGGGATGTCGCTAACCCATGCAGGCAACGATTCTTCCTCCGCGAAACCCGGCCTTGTGCGCCCCAATCACGAGCAATCGCCGTGATCTAGGCTCTTGTCTGGTTGCTAATCTACCCATGAAGGAATTGCTCTGCGCGGATCTCCGCCGGGCGGGGCTGCAACTTGTGGAACCGGAGGAAGCGGAACCCCGCGCCATCCGCATACCGATCGATAACTGGATCGAACTCGGAGCCATCCTGTTGCTGGGCCGCAACCCCAAGTCTGCCTGCCTGCTGGACATCCAAGGCAACATCCTTGCGTGGAAAGGCGCAGCCCGTCCGGAAAATTGCTATGAGAAAATCGTCACCGATGCTAACTGCTTCCCCATCGTCTATCCGTGGGATTTGCTGCGTATGAACGAGGGGGTCCTTGCGCTAATGGATGAAACCTCTCTGCTGGGCGAGGTCAGCCCACTAGCTACCCTGTCCGGAGTCGTCCGCTTGGGTAACGGCTCCAAAATTCTTCCGGGAACGGTCATTGAGGGACCGGTGCTTATCGGTCCGCATAGTCAGATTGGTCCGAACGCATACATCCGTGGCGCCACCAGCATCGGTGCACATTGTTACGTGGGTAACGGTGCGGAGGTGAAAAACTCTATCATCTATCCGAATAGTTATGTTTCCCGCCAGTGTTATGTGGGAGATTCCATTATAGGCGCCCACGTCACGCTTGGGGCGGGCACTTGCACGGAAAACCACCGCCATGATGGGCGTCACCACGTTTCCATAATACAGGGTAAACCCGTCAACACTGGCCGCCTCAAGCTCGGGGCTGTGCTGGGTGACGGCGTGCGCACCGGCGTCAACACCTCTATTGAGGCTGGTATCAAAATCGGTGCAGCCCGCACCACCTCGCCCGGTGGTGTCGTCAGCAAGGACTTAATGTGATGGGTTAAGTGGAGTGTCCTGTTCGCTCGCCTCTCATCTCTCCTTTATCACATTTTGAAATCATCTCCCAGATAATGCTTACGGGCGATGGGGTCGTTAACAAGTTCGTTGGAGGCGCCTTCGAGAATCACACGGCCGTCGTGGATAAGGAAGGCGCGGTCGGTGATAGCCAGGGTTTCCCTGACAGAGTGGTCGGTGATGAGGATGGCCAAACCGTCACGGTCTCGCAGTTCGCGCACGATGCGCTGGATATCCTCCACTGCGATGGGATCAATACCGGCGAAGGGCTCGTCGAGCATGATCAGCTTGGGGTCTGAGCATAGCGAGCGGGCGAGAGCAAGACGACGTTTCTCCCCGCCCGACAGTGTTATGGCCATTGATTTGGCGAGACGGGTGATGCCGAAGCGGTTCATCAGGTCGTGTGCGCGGTCGTAGCGTTCCGCACGGCCAAGGTTGGGCCGGGTTTCCAAGATGGCCAGCAGGTTGTCGATCACTGAGAGGTGGCGGAACACGGATTCCTCCTGAGGCAGGTATCCAAGGCCGAGCCGGGCGCGGCGGTGCATCGGCATGTTGGATATATCGTGCCCCCTGAATCTGACGGATCCCGAATCTGCGGGGATCAGTCCGGCAATCATGTAGAAGGAGGTGGTTTTACCGGCACCGTTGGGACCTAACAGTCCGACGATTTCCTGTGGTTGGACGGTCATCGAGACTCCATCGACCACGGCGCGGCCGCCGTAGGTTTTCCGCAGGCCATTTGCGAAGAGGACGGCGGATTCGGTGTGGTCTATGGTAGAACCTGGGTCGTGCATGGGAGATGGGAAGGGTGGGGGATGGGTCTCAATGATGCTTTTCGACCTGATCGATCCTGCCGCCCATTTCCCAGTTTCCTTCGGTAACGAAGGCCCCGGTTTTTTGGATGCGCAGGACGAGTTGGGGTTCCTTGGCACGCATGAAGCTGGTGCCTTGTTTGACCCACGGGTAACCGCCGGAGAGGATAATCTGGCCATCCTTGGGATGGTAAGTGAAGATCGCGCCGCTGGCCTCAACTGGTTGTTTGCCAGGCTCCACCTCCTTTTGTAGCACGCGCACAGCGCCTGTGGCCACGATGCGGTCCACATCGCCGAACTTCGCTCCGAGTCCGAGTTTGTCCTTGCCGCTGGACTCATCGGTCGTGGTGGTGGATGCACGTGATGGTTTGTTAGTGTTTTCGCCCGGCTTCCCGGGTGTTTCTGGTTTCTTGCTGAGGAAGACTTTCATTTCGTTGGCCCCGCTGAGGTCGAATCTGGGATCTGTAACGCGCACGTTTTTCAGGTAGACAAGTACTCCGTTGTCGGCGTCGAAATACATGCCCCCGTCGCAGGTGATCAGAGTGTCCTTGGGGCCGGGTTTGATGTCGAGGGGTTTGGGATCCTCCGACGTTGGCAAGGGCTGAGGGTCACCTTCTAGCAACTCGGCGTGTTCGATGAACTCTTTGGCTGCTGCGGTGGCCGCTGCGGATGCAGTGAGATCCTCGCGCAGGGTGGCCTTGGTGATTTTGATACCCTCCGTGTGTATGGGGACTCCTGACGCCGCATCGGCCTGGATAGCATCGCGTTCCGTAGCTGTAGGGACGGATGGAGGGTTTGCGGACACCGGAAGCATGAGTAGGGAGATTCCGAGGATGCTGGTGGCGCGGAGCGGGGATTGGCAGGAGTTCATGGTAGTCTCAATGGGAGCCTGGATGAGAGTTGCGACAGGGCCCGATAAAAATCCTTCGCTTTTTTCAAGCGAGTAATTCAGCCCGTAGCCTCTGGCGGTGATGCGGTCGGAGTTAAGTGTCACGAGTTCATTGGCCTTGAGGGTGCCTTTGACCTGATTGAACATGGCGTGGGCGAGATTCACTTGCCCGCTTGGAGTCTGGTTGCTGTTGTAAAACAAGATGGTCACGGACTCCCCGGACACATGCTCATCGTCCACCAGGGTCATGAAATCGGCTTTTAGTGCGCTGACCAAATGTTGGTCAGCATCGTAGCGCGGAAACATTACGCCTTGGAGTTGGCTACCGTTGGGAAGCAGAGAAATGGCGGAAAGTTTTTTCCGGGGCGTGGGCACGGGCTTAGTAGCTTCCACCGCGAAAAGTGCGGGAGTCAGTAGCAATAGGACTGGAAGAACGATACGCAAGCGGATGGTGGTTAGGTTCAATGCGCCGCGTGGTGAATGGCGATGAGCTTGACGATCAGGTCTTCGATGAACTCCAATGGAATTTGGTTAGGCCCGTCTGACAAGGCATTGGCAGGATCCGAGTGGACCTCCATGAATAAGCCGTCCACGCCGGTGGCTACGGCGGCGCGGGCCAGAACGGGGGCTAGCTCCCCATCGCCGCCGGTGGTCCCACCGAGGCCGCCTGGTCGCTGCACCGAGTGGGTGGCGTCGAAGACGACGGGCAGGCCTTCCTTGCGCATCCAATACAGCGAGCGCATGTCGGCGACCAGATTGTTGTAGCCGAAGGTGGTGCCACGTTCGGTGATGAGGAATTGTTCGCACCCGAAAGCCCGCATTTTTCCGGCGATGTTGACGGTGTCCCACGGGGCGAGGAACTGGCCCTTCTTCACGTTCACGGGGCGTCCGGTTTTAGCAGCGGCTTCTAGCATGTCAGTCTGGCGGCAGAGGAAGGCCGGGATTTGCAGCAGGTCGATGTGCTCCGCAGCGATATCCGCCTGCTCGGCTGTATGAATGTCGGTGGTGACTGGAACGTTGAGTTCCTTGGATATTTCCCCAAGGATACGGCAACCTTCCTTGATGCCGGGACCGCGGTAGGAGTCGATCGAGGTGCGGTTAGCCTTGTCAAATGAAGCCTTGAACAGGAAATGTATGCCAGTACGTCCTGCGATTTCCTTGAGCGAACGAGCCATTTCCCACGCGAATGCCTCAGACTCCAATGCGCAGGGGCCAAGGATGAAAAACGGCACAGGGCCGCCGACGGGAACATTGCCGATGTTGAAGGGGTCAAAGGACATGGGAGAAAGCACGGGATTTCAAGTCTGAGGCAAGACGTGACAATCACACTTGCTGGGCCGGAAGTGCGGATTGATAGAGCGGTTTCAGGTTTTGGAGGGCGATGGTAAGCAGTTTCGTTTCGGAATCTGCGAGATTTCCGCGGGTTTTGGAAGCAAGCATTTCAAGTGAGTCGATCACGGATTTGGCCGCCCGCAGATTGACGGATTTTTCACCCGTGTGCGGGTGCGGGATTTGTCCGAGGAAGAGCCCAGCATTCTGTGCCTGTAGAATGACGAACTCGTGGAACCGGGGGTCAGATTCGGGCGTGTCTGGCATGCGGCAAAGACTAGAGGCTGAATCCTCCAGACGCAAAGGGGAAAGGAAGATCGGCATGGAATCCCTGAAACCCGTTCTGGACAGGGAGGGAAACTCCGCGTAGTTTTCGCGCTTTCCCACTAAATCTATGATCCGTAAACTAATCCCCGGCGCGGCGGCTCTCGGCCTCATCGCCACCTTATCCGCCCAGCCACCTGCTTCCGAACCTACGAAAACGGAAGCAACCACACCACCGGCATCCAGTCCCACTAAAACGGAAGCAGCCACTCCTCCAGTTGAAAACACTCCGGCGCCCAAACTGGATCCCGTCGTCATCAAGGCGGATTCTTCTTATGCGCTCGGGTTCCGCACTGGCGGTTCGTTCAACCAACAGTTCGGCCGTTTCGGTGTTACTGCTAGTGACATCGACCAAGAAAACTTTGTCAAAGGCTTCATGGCTGCTTTGGGCGGAGGCAAGCCGGAAGTGAGCGATGAAAAACTTCAGGCCTCGATGAAAGCTCTAGGAGACCAACTCCAAGCCCGCGAAAAGGCAACCGCTGCCGCCAACCTGGAAGCTGGTAAGAAATTCCTTGAGGAAAACGGCAAGCGAGAAGGCGTCACTACCACCAAGAGCGGCTTGCAGTATGAAGTCCTCGCCAAAGGCGGTAACGAAAAATACACAGCCCCGAAGGAAGGAGCCGAGGAGAACAAGCAGTTCATGGTCAATTATAAGGGCACCCTTCTCAACGGTAAACAATTCGATGCCTCTCCCGAAGGATCTCCCGTGCCAATGACCCTACAGGTCGTCGAAGGCTTCAAGGAAGCCCTTACCACCATGCCCATCGGTGCCAAATGGAAACTATTCCTTCCTTCTGCCCTTGCCTACGGTGAGGAGCGTCGCAGCGCTGATATCGGACCTAACTGTGTTCTGATTTTCGAATTGGAACTTGTCAAAATCCAAGACGCGCCTGCCGCACCCGCCGGTGGTATGCCCGGTATGCCCATGCCACAGGGTCAGCCTGGGCAATAAGCTCTCCTCGCTTCATTTTAACTAACAAGGCCGACGGAAATGCTCCGTCGGCCTTTTTTTTGGTGATGGCAATCAGTATAGCGAACAAAGCAAATCTGGCAGTTCCTCTGGCTGGGCGATGACCTGTCCCGCCCCAGATGCTAATAGGCAGGTGAGATCGTGATAACCCCAGCCCACAGCGATGACGCGCATACCGGCGTTGGCGGCGGTTTCGATGTCCATAGTGGAGTCCCCGATGACCACGCAATCCTCCGGGGTGGTGTTGAATGCGGCGGCGATTTGTATTGCGCCTGCCGGATCAGGCTTGTGAGGAATGCCATCTCGCTGTCCGAGCACCGTGGTGAAGGGGGTGTCGGGAAAAATCGCGCGCACCATGGACACGGTGAATTCGTGAGTTTTATTAGACAACACCGAGAGTCTAAACTCCCGGTGTGCAAGGATTTCTAACATATTATATATGCCTGGGTAAGCGCTGGTACCCTCTGGCCAGCTTAGTTCGTAGTCGGCCTTGAAAAACCGCAATAGTGATTCAACCAGATCCTGACCTGCCCCGGCCTGGACTGAGCGCCCAACTAGCGTCCGCACGCCATTGCCGATAAATGAACGTACTGCCTCATGCGAGTGGCCGGGCAGCCCATGGGCGGTCAGTGCGCGGTTGAGCGATGCGGCGATGCCGGGCAGGGAATCCACCAGCGTCCCGTCCAGATCGAAAATCAGACAAGGTTTCACGCCGGGACGGTAGGTCGCGCTGGCGGGTAGGGGAAGTGCTTAAAATCCGATCAGGCTGACTAATTCCGTGTCACTAGAATCGTCGAGCTGATCCACAGCGGCGATCAGGGTTTGGGCTTCTGCGATGTCCTGAATTTCGGCAGACTGGCGTGTATCGATCATTGCGGTTTGGAACGCGGGTGAGTTTCCAGATCCGTGCAAGCTGATAACCGCGAAAACCAGAGCGGCTGTGGCGGCAGCCATACCTGCCAGCGGGGCAGGGGTGAGCAGACGCTTCCACCATGGGCTTGTTTGCCCTGCAAGACGGGCCGCACGAACCGTGTCATCCACGAATCGTGGGCTGGGGGAGACTGGCGTTGCATGGTCGAGCAACTTCCAAACGGAGTCGTTTTCCCATGGGTCGGCGGGTTCCAGTGGCTTGCGGTTCATTTAGCGCGGCAATTTAGCCACTGAGGAAACCCTGTGGCGACACAAAAGTTGCAGGATTTTCCAATGTTCCTAGAGATCAGCCCCCCTGGAGTGCCGTCTCGCATGAAGGACCATTATTGCTTGCCATTCGAAATCAGTGGAATGTTTTCAGGGCAGAATATTTTCCTTGTCAATCCGCCCACCCCCGATCATACATCCGCCCCCGTGCAAGCGGGATGGTGAATGGGTAGATGCCCGAGTGGCTAAAGGGGGCAGACTGTAAATCTGCTAGCGAAAGCTTACGATGGTTCGAATCCATCTCTGCCCACCATCTCATAATTAATGACTTATGGGGGCCGTAAGGCTCCTTTTTTATATTGGCTTATTTGGGTTATTGCCCGAATACTGCCTCTGTCGGACGGCGAAAAAATCGTTCATCGGTTGACAGCAGCCATGGCAGCTTCCGGGTAGCGGGCCCCTGCAGTGCTACCTACAGGGGCGGCCTGAGCGAGTTCCGCCAGATCCCCGGCAGTCAGTTCGATTTCCAAGGCCGCCACATTTTCTTCCAGATAGGTGCGACGCTTGGTTCCGGGAATGGGCACCACGCCGTCACCCTGTGCTAGAACCCAGGCCAATGCCAATTGCGCTGGCTTGCATTGCTTCCGCCGGGCTAGGGCTTCGAGATGACGGACGACTTTCAGATTTTTTTCGAGGTTCTCACCCTGGAAGCGCGGGCCATGCCGCCGCCAGTCGTCTGTCTCAAGGTCGTCGATCAGCTGGATCTTGCCGGTTAGGAAACCACGACCCAGCGGGCTGTATGGCACAAAGCCAATTTCTAACTCACGGCACGTGGCGAGGATTTCCACTTCCACGTCCCGGCACCACAACGAGTATTCGGTCTGCAAGGCGCTGATAGGATGGATCTTGGCGGCACGGCGGATTGTGGCAGGAGCAGCCTCTGATAGGCCGAGGTAACGCACCTTCCCGGCTTGGACCAACTCAACCATCGCGCCGACAGTTTCCTCGATGGGCACGTTGGGATCCACACGATGCTGATAGTAGAGGTCGATATACCCTACCCCGAGTCGTTGCAAACTCACGTCACAGCACTGGCGGACATATTCGGGCCGGCCGTTGACACCTAAAAATTTACCATGCTGATCGCGGACATTGCCGAACTTGGTGGCGATTACCACCTCCTCGCGGCGACGTCTGATGGCCTGGCCGACGAGCCGTTCGTTCTCCCCGCAGCCATACATGTCGGCGGTGTCGAGAAAATTGACGCCGAGGTCGAGCGCGCGGTGAATGGTGGCGATGGATTCCCGTTCGTCAGGCGTCCCGTAAAATTCCGACATGCCCATGCAGCCCAAGCCGATGGCCGATACGGTGAGTCCCTGATTTCCAAGCGTGCGTTGTTTCATAGGCGAATCTCGATTCGTAAGCACCAGGTGCCTGAATGTCAATGTTCATGCGCCCCAAGCCCAGAGGATCTACACTTGAAACTTGCTAACGATCACGGCTTATGATAAACGCCCGTTTGAACCATGAGAGCCGGATGGCCACCCCAAAGCCCACCAAAACAATAGTCGATTTCCTCCGCAGGATTCCTCCGGGGCTTGAAATGTTTGATGTCATTGAAGATCCGCACTACTCCAACGCTACCCGCCATCCCTTCGGCTCCATCCTCTTCATCGCGCTCAGCCTGCTCAAAACCAAAACCTCAAACCCAAGGACTCATTGGCGGCAAACGCATCTATGCCGCCATAAATTCAGCCTATCTAGAAGCCGTCATCGGACTCCATCAAACGTAGGGCCCTGTATCTGCTGTGTCATAGATCAACTATGCTAAAAAAGCGTCCATTATCCTCGATGAACATTACAGTTTTTATGAATACGGGACGGGAGTTTGACTTCCCCCCACCGCAGCGCGAAACCCTCCCGGTTCTTCCAAGGTTCGCTCTTTTCAAGTCCTGAAAGCGTTTTCGTTGCGACCGACGGTAAACCCGTGCTAGTTTTGTGACATTAGCTATTAACCCACAACTATTGCGCCTCTCGATTTGTCGCAACCGTCCTCACCATGAAATCCATCTTGGCGCGCTGCCTTTGCAACCTCTTGCTACTGTCGACCCTCGCGTCCGGAGAGGCGATGCTCCAGTATTTCAACACCAGCTGGACCGAGATAGAGGCCAAGATCCCGGAATTGGCTGAGGCAGGTTACGATTCATTGTGGTTGCCTCCGCCCACCAAGGCGGGCGGGGGAGGCTCGGTGGGTTACGATTTGTTTGATCCGTTTGACCTGGGTGGCAAGGACCAACGCGGCACGGTTTCCACGTTCTACGGAACCCAAGCCGAATTACTGCGCTTGATCGAAACCGCGCACCGGTTCGGTATACGGATCTATCTGGACAACGTCATGAACCATCGCGGTTTTGATGTGCCGGGTTACAACGAATCCACGCCTATAGATCTGTATCCCGGGATGTTGCCCGAGGATTTCCACCTGCAAGTTACCCAGGATGGGTTTTACCGCAACTGGGGCGGGATCAACAACTACAACGACCAGTGGCAGGTATGGAATTTAAGTACCTCGAATCTGGTGGATGTCGCGCAGGAACCCAACGGGGACCATAACAACGATAATTTCGGGCCCAATCAAGGCGACAGACACCCGAAGATCAAGTTTGTGCGCCATCCGAACAACCCGGAGTATTATTGCTATGCGCCCGATGGCAGTTATGTAGGATTCGGCACGGGCAACGGCCTCACCGCCCAGATCCTAGCGCAGAATTCGGGCTATTATGCCGAGTATGTCGAGGATTACCTGAGCCGCGCCGTTCGTTGGGAAATGGACCTTACCAAGGCCGACGGGTTGCGGTTGGATGCCGTAAAACATGTGCGCTCGGACTTTTTCGGGGCCACCTATGGTACGGACAAGAATTCGAGCACTTACGGGTATCTAGGTCAGGCCCAGCAGCAGTTCAACCTGACGCGCGGATTTGTGAATGCCAACCTGCGGGCCACACTTTTTGACACCGAAGTGCCGCGGACCAATGCGATGTTTTTCGGCGAGCATCTTGGCGGCACCGCCCAGCAGCCATATATTGACTCGGGGATGCGGTTGCTGGACAACAACCTGCAGGGCACGTTGATTAACAATCTATCGTTCGGTCCGCTCACTGGGATGGATCAACCTGGTGGCGGCGGGCTACCGGGCGGGTCGGGCATCTCAGTTGGTTTCGCACAGAGCGCAGACAACGGCTACATGCCAAAGCGCGGATTGGCGCATGCGTTCCTGCTCACCCGGTTGGGGCTGCCAGTGGTCTACACCGACGGCAATCATCATGCGGGGACTTTGGGCCAAATCAGCAAGGCGTTTCCGGCCATCGCAAACACCAATTTTCTCGGCCAGTTCAACGACAGCGCGCTGCCCAACCTGCTCGCCATTCACAATCAGTTTGCGCGCGGCGATCAGATTCCCAAATGGAGTGACAGCAGTGTCTGCGCCTACGAGCGGCGCGACAAGCGCGAGAACGGCTCAATGAGCGACGCCGACGCGACGACAATGCTCTTCATGATGAATTGCAACGGGGGAAGCGGCCAGCAGCGAGACTTTGCCACCAGTTTTCCGGTGGGTGCCTACCTCTGGCAGTATGCCACAGGCACTACCGACAGCGGCGACACAATGACCGGGTTTTATACCACTGTTCCCAGTAATCAGAGCATGGGCGGAGTGACCATTCCCAAAGACGGATACTTTGTGTTTTCATGGCGCACGCCTGAGCCCTCAGATTTGTGGAGCAACAACGGCGGACAGCCAGTCACCATACTGCAAAACGGCGCGACCCCGGCGACGCTGACCTATTTGCGCAAGGACGGGCCGGACGGCGATGCGAACTTCAATCCCAATGGCGTAGCGGGTGCGGTGGCCGGGAGTTTCTCCTACCCATGCAGTGTGCAGCGGATCACAGATGGCTCAAACCTCGCATTCATCGCGCGTGCCGATGCCTCAGCGGAAAACATGCTGTTGGAACTCGACGGCGGTGTGGATGTCAACTCACAGATGGGCATAGGGCCGCTCACTGGTGATCTGCGCGACAACAAGCCAGGGGCGGCGACTGATGTGTTTTTGGGCTACGAGCAGATGCAGTTCGGATCGCGACAATACGGCGAAAAGTTCGCCAATATCGACACATCGCAGAACAAGTTTGGCTCGTCGGGTGCCGGCACCTATTACGCCAGCGGCAGTTATGCCGGGGGTATCGCTGGAGCTAATAGTTACGATACTGAAAGCGGGCATGTGGCGGCCTTTCTCTATCACAATCCAGGCAGTACCACCGACCAGGGTGCAAGCCAGTATATCGACAATGGAAGCACTGTGACGGTTTGGGCCAAAACCAATTCGGTGGGCGGCGGCTATCGCATGTGGTTCTATTACACTACCGATGCCAGCTACCCGGAAGGCGCGGGGGGAGTCGGCATCGGTACGACCCGCACTGCGGAATTGCACTGGGATCACAACGAGGGAAGTGACGACTGGTGGAAGGTCTCGTTCACCAAGCCGACGGGCAACCTGATCTACAAGATCGGGATCTATCAGGATAGCATCGGAAGCCTGCCCGCCGCGAGTATTTTTCCGGCCAATGCCGATGCAGTGTACCGGAAAAAACACGGGATGACGACTTTCCAGATCACCAATTTCAACGCTGCTGCCAAAACGCTCTATCCGCACAACGATTATGGTGCCACCCAGGTCGGCTTGAGCCAGGGCTTCCATGTGCTGCGCGCCCGCCAGTTCCTCGACCGCGCAGGGCGGTCTGCAATTTACAGCACAGTCACCCAGACCTTTTATTACGACACCCAGTTGCCGCAGGGTGAAATCGTTTGGCCGCAGCACGACGGCGACACGGTGGGCGGTTCGCAGTATGGGGTGGTGGTCCGCACCGACCCGAGTGTAACGGAAGTCTGGTATCACATCGATGACAGCGATGCCACCAATGATGATATTAACACCGGTACGCAGGGTGGCAATGGCGTGGGTTTTGAGCCTTACGTTGATGCCAACGGCAACCGCCACTATGACCCGGGCGAGGTGTTTACCGACCTTAATGGTAACGGCGTCTGGGACAATCACATCGCGAACACTTGGGTCAAGGCCACCGCCGTCACTCAGTCGCCGGGAATAGCAACCTCCAATGCCGCATTCAGCAAGGAATGGCGTTTCTACTACAACAACATTCCAGCGAGCGGCAGTGCCACTATCCGAGTGCGTCTGCGCAAGCTCTCGTCCGGCACTTACAACGACTTTGGACTATCTGACTCCGCCGGGCATTTCACTACCCTCACCCGCACAGTCAGCACGCAGGGTCCGCAGTATCGGATGTTCATGGGCTATCCGCAGAACGATGGCGACACAGTAGGACCGGGCTACGTGATGAAGGTTTATTTCAGTCCGGACATCGCCACCGGCGTGTCCACCGCTGATCTCATCAAGCGTTTCGTCATCCGGATATCTAGCAGTGAATCAGCCTCTCCTGCCAATCCGGTCATTCAGCCGCAGAGTGCATACTCGCTCGGCCAGGAGGGCGGCTACGATGTGCTGGCATATACGCTACCTAACCTCTACAACAACCAACCTGAGTTCCTGCACACCCTCGCGGTGGATTACACGCCGCCGCCAGGCGGGGTGCCACTTGCAGCGACCCGCCTAGTCAAGGCCTGGCCGGCGGCGGTAATTAAGGACAATATTGTCAACCCGCCGCAATTCGATGCGGACAGTAGCGCCTATCAGGTCGTTCTGCCTGACGTGCCCACTCCGTCGGCCGCACAGCGCTCAATCCCAATCCGCGTGGAAACGGATCTGAATGCGACTGCGGTGGCCATCCATTTCACCATCGGCGCGGTCAACGGTAGCGACATTGTGGCGGCAACTGGTAACCCGACCATCACTGGGACCACCAAGGTATGGGATTTCGCTTGGAACAACGTAGCCGCAGGCAACTATCAATTCACCTCCACGGTCACCGCGGCCAGCGGCAGTGCGACTGCCACCCGGGGCGTCAGCGTGATTTACCGGCAACTGGTCACAGCAACCGCCGGGCGCATCGATAATGATGATGACGGTCTGTCGGATTTCATTGAAACTACGGTCATCCCCTTGCCGACCACCCAGTCGGAAACATGGACCAATGACCAGGTCCACCTGGCGATGATCTCTGGCAAGACCAACCCGCTGAGCCCGGACTCAGATGGTGACGGCCTGTCCGACGGTCTCGAACTTGGCTGGGCGAGCGCCGTGACCGACACCAACACGGCCGCCGACACTAACGGCGATGGCGTGCCCAACTTCCAGCCCGACCTCGACCCTCCAGTTTACAACACCACCGATATGGCCAGCGCGCCGGGCGATTACAGCTATTTCAGCCCGTGGCCTTACAACCTTAACAACGCCCGCACTGACCAGATCGCTGGCAGTATGACCAATCCTAACAAGGCGGACACCGATAACGACGGGCTGGACGACGGGGTCGAGGACCGCAGTTATCTCATCACCACAGGCACGGGTGGGGTGCCTGTCTATCAGGTCATCCATAACGGGCGGGTTGATATCGGGGTGCCAGATTCCGGCGGAACACTGCATGTTATCGCACATCCGCCGACCATCTACAACACGTCGCGGGTCGATCGCTCCAAGGTGCTCGCCCGCTCGCCCAACGCCGTCTGGTTGGAAACCGACCCTAACAATGCTGACACGACCAGTTGCGCCATGACCGATGGCGCTAAGGACGCTAACCACAATGGCATCGTCGATCTTGCCATTATCGACCGCAATCAGACCGATGGTAGCGGTAACTTCGTCGTGGTTGGAACGCTCAACGATTTCACTCAGGCCGTTACCGTGCCTCGCCTGGGCGCGACAGCGACCTTCCGCTACTCCGATTTCTGTTATCCATACGTCGAGGTCAGCGGCGCAGCCGCCGGTACCACCTACACTTCCACAGCTCTCGACAAGATCCGCCTGAATGCTGTGTTTCGTCCTGGTGGCAGCGTCCGCAGCGACGGCCTTGACGTGATTTGGTTGGAAACCGACCCTCGACTTCAGAGTACCAGCGGAGACGGACTGCCCGACGGTTGGAAGGTTCAATATGGTCTCGATCCGTGGGACGATGGGGTGATCGGCCATTATAACCTGCACACGGGCAAAGTCATCACCACTACCGATAATGGACCTAACGGAACGCCTGCTGGAGACGGCATCAGCAACCTGACCAAATTCCTCAACGGTATGGATCCGCATGTCTCGGGACAACCCACGCCGTCGCTGCCTGGAACGATCCATATCGGACCAGGGGTGGCCACCACCGTAGGCACGGTGACCAACAACCATCTATTTACCGACTGGACCGCCGATGATTTGATCGCGCTGGATTACTACGACGGCGACGGCATTAACTATAACGGGGAGGATATTTACCACGCATACGATGGCTGGGACACGTCGCGCGACATGGTGGCGTTTTACGCCCGTGACGGCGGCGACCCGAGTCTCGGTGGCGACGGGAAATTCTATTTCCGCGTGGACATGAACGACCTCCAGGCGCTGGCCGAGCAGGGCAACTTGGATATCTATGTGGCCATCAATTTCGGCAATCCCGGCACCGGGGAATATAACCTGCCCGATCAGGTTGACACCGGTACCACCATGTGCTGGCAGGCTGTTGTCGCCTGCTATCAGTCGGACAACGGGCACATCTATTTGTGGGATAAGACACGCACCGGTGCCGGCGCGCATTCGACGGCCATCGGCCAGGACTTGTCGTCATTCAATGTGACTGTGCGTGATCAGAATTCGGCTAACGGATTCGGCAAGGCCTATTTTAACTCCGACCTCGATGCGGTCGAGTTTTCCATCAGCCGCCAGGCTCTGCTCGACGCCGGTTGGGGGGGTAACGCCTCGACCCTGAACTATCAGGTTTACACCACCAAGGACGGTACCCAGAACAGCCCGCCGGGGCCGGGTGATATCGGGGGGCGCTCGGACATTCGCGACGCGATCCGCAACGACTGGATCGCCTCGGATTACTGGCAGGACCAGGTGAATATCAATGGTGCTAACAGCGTGCTCTATGCCTGGGTAGGGCTGAGCGGCGATAATGACCGTGGCAAGCGCGTCAAGGTGGTGTCAATCATCCATGGCAACCAGGCTATCCAGCCCGGTAGCACTATCCAGAGTCTTATTAACACTGGTAGCGGCGCTGGATACTACAGGCCTTTGGATGTCCATCAGGCCTATCAGGTTCCGCTCTCCCTGCACGTCACGCCGACTCTGGCCTCTGCGATCCAGTGGGCGGCGGCAGACCCTGCGTCTGGGCACGCGTGGCACGACGGTCCGGCGCTCAACGCCCGCATCTCGGGACTCATTGGAGATGGCACGGTAGATTTGTTAGGAAGCACATTCTCGGACCACCCGCTGCCGTATTTCAGTAAGTCGTTCAACCGAGACAATCTAGGCATGGCCAACGAGTTTCTGACAACCATTTACGGACACGCGCCATCGTCCGCCGTCCTTTGGACACCGGAACGCATCTCGGACGACGGTGTGCTCGACAAAGTCAACGACATGGGCTTCGGGTTTACTTTTATCGACCAGATGCGGCATGTGCTGAAATGGTTCGGGCGGACATCGGCGCTCGAAAGCGATGGCTACCGGATCAACCGGATCAACGGCACCCGCTGCTTCGTCATCAACGACGAACTAGGCGGCTACCTGCTCGCAAACAGCGACAACGGTCTGCCCCTAGTGTTGCGTGAGTTATTACAGCACAAGGCGCGCACCGGGCCGAACGACCAAGTAGTTGTTCTTGTCAATAACTGGGAGGATTTCGCCAACCGCGCCTATGCAGACGCCTATGACCGCAATATCGCGTGGATGGCCAACCACCCGTGGATTCAGATCGTGACGCCCGACCAGATCGCTTCGGGTCAGGTGGATACGTCCGTGCCGCCCAACCCGGACAGTCCGGCTGCGTTTGGGGCGGTGGAGCGCGGTAGCGGTCTGGTGTTGGCGAAAGTGGCCAAGGACTGGGTTGACCATGCGACTGAGGAGAATTACGACAATTGGTATAACGGGTCACCGCTGGAGGAAGGGTTGTTAGGCAAGGTTTTCAGTATCCGGAGCGGGGTGGCCCTGCCGGGCGCTTACGGGCAGATCGGATCGGGAGCTGGCCTTGCGGACAGTGCGTGGACCAGCGTGACCGGTGTTAGCGCTTCATACGGGTCGTTCGCTAAACTGGCACGCGGCACAGTGCATGCCTCGGTATTCGAAGCTGCGTTTCACAACCAGACGGCCAGCGACCTTAGTAAATTCAGCACTGGTGCCTATATCAACCCGGACACTACCAGCCAAACCCTAGCACCCTTTGCCAAATACACACAGGCCCAAACGCGCACTGCCGCAATTTACAGCCGGGTCAACGCCTGGGCTGCTGCTGCGGCGACCGGAAGCTACACTACCACCGCGACTGCTGAGGCGACGGATGTGGATCTTGACGGCGAACCAGAATACCTGTTGTTCAATGACCGGGTGTTTGCGCTTTTTGAGTGCATTGGGGGGCGAATGACCCATGCTTGGGTGCGCGACATCCTCAGCGGCGAGGTGTTCCAAAGTGTCGGCAATCCGCTCGGATATGCCGGCTCCGAAACCGAGGAGGAGGGTAACGTCCATCTCTCGGCGACCACCGGCCAACCCGCGTTCCGAACCAGCGGATTCAAGGACTGGTTTGCCCAAACTGGGGGCGCGGGTGTCGGAACCAATAGCTATGTGAACAATGTGTATGCGGTCACCCCAGCGGCGGTCGGTACCGGCTGGACTTTTGTCAGTAGCGACAGCAAAATCACCAAAACCATCACGCTGGCACCGCGTTCCAGCAGGCTGATCGCACAGTATAACCTCAGTGCCGGTGTGAACACAGTGTATGTTCGGCATGGTATGTCGCCGAATCTTTACGACCTGTTAGTTAGCGGCCAGTCGAACCTCGCCAGCGTCAATGACACCACCCACGGAGAGATCAGTGTCATCGACCACACCCCGCAACAGCGGACCGTGCGCTCATTCGTCAAATATGGCGGCGGATACACCGCGCTTTATAACAGCGCTGCGGTTGATCGCGATAACAACTCTGGCTTCGACACCGTCAATATGCGTAACCAGGCGCAGACGCAACAACTCGAAGTGGCCGTCACCAACGGCCAGACCTTTGCGATAGCCTTTGAAACGGGGTCGACCGTTTCGATTTCCACTGCGGACGACGGAATTCCCGACTGGTGGAAACAGCAATACGGACTCAGCATCACCGATCCGACCGTGGCTAACCAGCCAGCCGCCTCGGGGGATGGCATGACCAATGGCCAAAAATACGTGCTCGGATTGGACCCCACTGTGATACACCCCATGGGAGTGAGTCTGACCGCTGGCAAGGACACACAGGGGCGGTTCACCCTCCAGTTCCCCACCTTGATTGATCGGATCTATCAGGTCTACTACGCTGGAGATCTCACCGGAACTTGGACTGCCGCGGGGGCTGCCCTCTCCGGCACCGGAGGCGTGGTCATCTGGACTGACGATGGCTCTGCTACCGGTGCGCCGCCATCCAGCACTAATAGGCGTTTCTACCGGGTGAGCATCCAGTATCCGCCTGCACAATAAGTCTAACATAAAACATCCTCATGCTAAGAATCCTAAGCCTGTTTGCCTTCCTAATTACTACCCTCCTTGCTGCGCCCGGCAATGTCTGGCATCTGCCGTCCCATACTGAATCGCAGATTTCCGATACTATGCGCGATCCGCTCTATGAGATCACTGCGGCGGACGTTACAATCTATCAGGGTGTGTGGCTTGGCGGCGGTGATAATCAAACCGGCGGTACGGTCTATTACCGCACAACGCCGCGCGGCAGCACCGCCAGCGCTTGGACGCCGGTAGCGCTGGGCTGGAACTCCAACAGTAGCCCGAATCAGTATTGGAAAGCCGTGATTCCTACCACCAGCTTCGGTGCCACTGATGTGGTTGAATATTATATCAAAGTGACCTACAGCGGCGGCAGCCCGGAAACCACCTATCTGTTCGGCTCAGACGAGGGCTCACAAACCACCACCAACGAAGCCAGTGCCCAAGCCGCGCCTTTCTCGATCCGCAATCGCCCCGGCTGGGTGCTACATGCCAACAACCGGACAGTTGCTGGCAACGATCTGCAGGTCCGGCTCAAAACTGGCTACATCGGCACCACTGGGGCGCTCAACACCCGTTGGGCCACCGCCGGTGCCATTTACTATCGACTGGACCCAACTGGCACCGATGCCACAGCGCCCAGCGGCACGCTGGGGGTCGCGGATGCTGGTAGCACTGCCATTGCGCTACAATTCGACGGAGTGGAGGGTGATGCCAGTGGCAACGGCAATGCCGCATGGTGGCGCGGAACAATCAGCAACGCGCTGGCTGGATTGCCGCTTGGCGGCAAAGTGCGCTACAAGTTAGGGCTGTGGAATCCTGCCACCAATGATGAGAAATTCGCCGACCATCAGGCGGGTACTGACAACGCGGTGTTTATCTACCAAAATGGCGCTCTCGGTGACCCTGTGCTAACCATCAACGGTCAAAACGGCGATTACACCACCACCCATTTGTTTGTGGATGAGGTGGCTGGCGATTCGCTGCCGCTGGCCGTCACCTTCGCACCTGGCCAGGCCAACGTGACCGTGGTGGAGTTGTATACCAATTTGAACCGTCGTGACCTAGCCCAGTTGGATGCCAATGGTGACGGTATCGAGGATGGTATTCTGCCTCCTGATGGCAACACGGTCGTTGTAGGCGATAACAATTACTTCACAGCCTATACCATGAATGCTGGGAGTTCCGGTAATTACTCCCTCACCTTGAATGCGCAGAAAACTGGTGCCTATCGGTTGACCGCGCGTTGGAAGGTCTTGGGAGATCCGGCGTGGCGTTGGTACACCACGTTTGGTCGGCGCGATCACGCCATCGTGGTCTCCCCGGTAGATGCCCGCAACATCAATTTGTATGAACTGAACGTGCTAACAGTCGAGTCGAGCGATAGCACGCCCGCCGATTCCAGCGACGATTTCGCCAACCGTAGCACGCTAGAAGATTTATACAATGCGCCCAATGCACCGCACAACGCCAACAACCGCTGGGATTTGGACTATCTGAAAAACTTGGGGTGCAACTGGTTGTGGTTTCAGCCTATCCATCCGATAGGGATTGAGGGCCAGACCGATTATCCCGGCAGTCCGTATGCGGTGAAGAACTTTTTTGAAGTCAATCCGCTGATGTCAGTGGGCAACACCCGCGATTCCGCGATGCTGGCATTCCAAGGCATGGTCAGTGCAGCGGATAATAAGGGTGTAAAAGTCATGCTAGACGCACCCTTCAACCACACTGCGCCGGACGCGGAAGTCTCGAGTGTGGGGATGCCGTTGTTCGGAGGTGCTGCCACCTCGGAGATCCGCAATATCGAATCCAGGTTCTATTCGCAAGCCGGTAACTACGGCGCCCGGGCGTCCAGTGCCGCCAATCTTGCTGTTGCCCCAGACCGTGGCGATTTCGGCAAATGGAACGACGTCCGTGACGTGTTCTTTGGTAACTATTCGGCGCTTGTTAGCCTCAATCCCCAGGACAACGGCAACTACACGAATGAGGGCGATTTCTTTGATTTCAACGGGCCTAACTTCGATGGAGTGACCCGCAATGTATGGAAATATTTCGCCGAGTATCCGCTGTTCTGGCTGGGCAAAACCGGGGTGCCGGAGGGATCCAGCGTGGCAATGCAGACCGCCCATGGCATCAGCGGCTTACGCGCAGACTTTGGTCAGGGCCTGCCGCCGCAACTCTGGGAATATATCATCAACAAGACACGCACCCGCAAGTGGAACTTCGTGTTCATGTCAGAATCGCTCGACGGCGGCGCGGTGACTTACCGATCTAATAGGCACTTTGACATTCTCAATGAAAACATTGTGTTCCCGCTCGCCAGCGCCAGCGGTCCGACCGATTATCGTTCGATCTTTGAGACTCGGCGTAACGCCTACGGTCAGGGCTTGGTCCTGCTTAACAACATGTCGCACGACGAGGAAAGCTATATCGATCCCTTTCAGGCGCTAGTCCGCTATGCCGTGGTCAACACTGTGGACGGTGCTCCGATGGTGTTCTCCGGACAGGAATTGGGAATTTCCCGGACCTTTGGCTATCAGAAATATGAAACCAACTTCGGCAAGCAAATAGCCCAGTTCAAACAGTTCAACTCAATGATGCCTGCCTGGAACGATACCAACTACGGCAACGACCAGCTATACCCGGTGTATGCTGGCATTGGTCAGGCCCGTCAGTTCAGCCGGGCGCTACGTAACTCTAACCGCTATTTCCTCGATCAGGTTGCCGGCGGTACGCACGGCAAGATCTATGCCGTTGCGAAATATGAAACACTCAATGCGTCACCATCCACAGCGGACGTGGTCTTTGCTTTTGCCAACACGGATCGCGATTGGTCCGGCGCTGGCTCCTTCAATGTCAATCAGGACATCGATAACAATGGCGTCAATGACTACGGTATTAAACCTGGCCGTTACTACAACGTGCGCAACGTCGCAGCCTACACCGCAATCCGAGCCAATCGCCGCGATCTCTGGCAATGGCGTGTGCCCCCTTACACGGAATCCGATGCGCCGGCACCCCGCTTAGGGTTGGATATTCTGGCCAATGGCATCTATGTGGCCATGAACCGGGTGCCGCTGACCGATGGCGACTGGTCCTCCGCGCCGTATGAAGCCCAGTATCTGAAACTTTACGATGTCACCCCTCCACCCGCCCCGGCTGCTCCGGTCAATCCCTCGCTACACGCATACGTCATCGGCCACGATGTAACGTTTTCGTGGTCTCCGGCTAGCGACCCGGAAGGTGGCGTGAATGGCTATCACCTGCAGCTCGGTACTTCCTCGGGTGGCTCGGATTTGTTTGACGGAGGGGTGTTCGCCACCAACCAGACCATCACGGTGGCCTTCGGCACGTTGGTCTATGCTCGAGTCCAACAGATGAACAATGCTGGTATTTACGGACCCTATAGTAATGTTTCAGCAGCGGTGGTCGCTCTGGATCCCGCTGGAGACGCCGACGGCGACGGCCAGTCCAACGCCGCCGAGGATGCGGCTGGCACCGATCCGCTGCTCAGCACGTCCACGTTCAAGATCGCCGGCATCGCCTCTGCCGGCAATGACATGGTGATCTCGGCGACCACGGTGGCGGGCAAGCTCTATCAACTCGAAACCAGCGTCACCTTGCAACCGCCATGGAGTCCGGTCGGTGACCCAGTCAGCGCTACCGCTCCCACGACCGTCTTCACCCATTCTGGCGGGGTTGCAGGAGGTAAACGGTTTTATCGTGTGCGGGTGGTCCAGTGATCTGGAGTCCGGGAATTTTCAATGGCTATTTTCATCCTTGAATAAACCGATGGGCTAGGCCATACATCTGGTAGGTGAAGGATCGCACCGATTTTTCGTTTCGTCTGTCTTGCGGGGGTATCCCCCTATGGTAGGCGTGACGGTCGGAGTCTGACCTCTCCCGTTCCAAACCCAACGATCCCATGAAACACGATTTTGCCTTATGGCTTGTCTGCGCTTCGCTGGCCAGTACCACAGTCACCCGCGCCGCTATCACCGTGGATGGCACCCGCAATGTGGGCAGCGAAACCGAATACTCCCTACTTGCTGTACAAGCGCAGACAAGCAATTGGGGAATCAGCAACGCCCTGGCCAATATCTATGCCGGACAGACCGGGAAATTGCTTAACCTCTTCGTGGCCGGGCGGGTGGACGGCAATGCCATCATGATTTTCATTGATTCAAAACCCGGGGTTGGCGTCTCGAGCATCACGAACGACCTTATACGTAGCGGTGGCTTCGAGACCGACCTCAATCATCTTGCCTTGGATGGGGTCACTGGTATGACCTTCGAAACCGGCTTCCAGCCGGACTATGCAATCCGCATCTATGGGGCTGGCACGGAAGCATACGCCAGTCTCTTTGACCTCAATCGCCGTATACGCGTCGATCTGGGGCGGGTGGACAATGCCACTGCAACTCATGGCGCGGTAGCCCAACTCCGTGTGAATTGGGCGGATGTTGGCGCCGATAGCAGCACCTATGGGTCAGCGGTGAATGGCATCGAAATGGCGCTCAACATGGCATTGTTAGGTGTGCCGGAAGGCGTGCAGAACGTGAAAGTCATGGCGCTGCTTGTCAACAGCGACTCGACCTATGGATCCAACCAGACCCTCGGCTCGCTCACAACCAGCGCTGACATGGCTGGCGGGGTACAGACCATCAATTTCCAGAGTCAGCCAGGCATCCAGACACTCACCATTCCGGTCAACCGTCCAGCCTTGGTGCCGGGAGATGATGAGGATGGTGATGGGCTCATTAACAGCGTGGATCCTTTTCCTCTGGATCCCACGCGCAATATCACTTTCAGCGTCAATATGAATGTCCAAGCCGCTAAGGGCCAGTTCGTCCCACCCAGTAGTGTGACGGTTCAATTTTTCACCGGCTCGCAAACAGGTCTTAGCACTCTCACCCTGACGGATCCGGATTCTAGCCTAATCTATACTGGGACGCTCACCAATGTGAAGGGCTTTGCTGGCGATTCGTTTGGCACCTACAAGTTCACCTCCAGCGATTCACACATGCCTAACAGTGGTTATGAATACGGGTTCGATCGCACGTTTAATCTCGGCGCATCTGGAACCACACAAACCCTCGCCACGGTATACTTTGGGGACCAGTCAACATTGTCATATGCGGATTGGAGCACGATCAACGGAGGCGGCCTGTCGGCTGATAAGTATGCCAACGGTAATGGAGTGCCCAATGGCGTGGCGTATTTTATGGGTCAAATCGGTTCCGCTTTCGCCGCCAATCCACCCCTGATTGGCGGAGTGGTAGCGTGGCCACGCAGTCCTTGGGCCACTGGGGTGTCGTTCCAAGTGTTGACTTCCGTCAATCTAACTTCCTGGGATGATGTCACTGTTAACGCGGATACCAGCGATCCGGCATTTGTGAAATACACGCCGCCGCCAGGAGCGCCTAAGCGATTTGTCCGGTTGGCCGTCACGGTGCCGTGAGCTTATTTGGGATAAACCGGATTGCCTTTTCCAACATTTGATAGGTGACAGACCATGCCAACGCCGCCACCAGTCAATCCGGGTTCCGAGGAATTTGTCCGTGAATTGACCAATCACCAGACGGCTATGCTGGCGTATATTCGTTCGCTAGCTCCAGGTGGAGGCGGAGCCCGTGACTTGCTCCAGGAGGTGAACATCACCTTGTGGCAGAAGCGTGAGGTGTTTGAAATCGGCACCAATTTCAAGGCATGGGCCTTCCAAATCATCCGCTATCACCTGATCAATCACCGCCGCCGGTTGGCCTCGCATGGCTGGTTGGTATTTGACGATGACCTGCTGGAGCGGATGTCGCCGGATATCGAGGCGGTTCCCGAGGAACTCGAGGAGCGGCACCTAGCCTTGCGGCGTTGCCTGTTGCGCCTCCGACCGCAAGACCGCGAGTTGCTCCACCACCGCTATGCCACGGACTCCTCGCTGAGTGTCTATGCCGCCGCTACCCGACGTAGCGCCGGTACCCTCAAGGCGATTCTTTTTAATTTACGTGCCGCCCTTCGTCGCTGCATCGAGCGTCAACTGCACGAGACAACCTTGTTAGGATGACGATCAAGAACGACCACCAACTTATCCAGCAGGTGCTGGACGGATCCATAGGCCATGAAGGGTTTCAGTCGTTTCAGCTGCGGCTACGGCGGGAACCCGAACTGGTGGCACTCTACCGCCAGTATGCGTTGCTTCATCACGCGCTGTGCGAGGAGTTCGAGGGCATGCGTCTGGTCAAAAAGCCTGCGGCATCGTCGCGGCGTGGCTTGGCGTTGGTGGCGGCCGGTCTGGCCATAGCGGCGGTGATTTTCCTGCTGGCATCGGTGGTGATGCGGGTATCACCGCGCCAGCCACAAATGGTAGTGATTCCCAAGGCCACGGTGACTTTTTCCGAAGACGCGGTGTGGGGGATCGAAGGCGAGCAGCATGCCTCCGGCCTAACGGCTCGGCTCAACCAAGGGGCGTTCATCCGTCTGCAACAGGGGCAGGCTCGCCTCACGCTTGACTCCGGAGCTGTGGCAGTGATTGATGGCAACGCTGAACTCGAGTTTATGTCCGATGAAAAACTCCGTCTAGGGCATGGCCGTGGGCGCTTCCGCGTTGACACCCCGGGTGTGAAATTTGCGGTTACTACCGCCTCGGTCACAGTGGTGGATTTGGGTACGGAATTCGGCATGACGAGCCATCCAGGATATCCCGATGAAGTCCATGTGTTCGAGGGATACGTGGAGTTGCAGTTGCCAGCAAGCGACGAGCGCCCAGTGCTCGCGGCTGGTTCAGCGGTCCGGGTATTAGCTGGCGGAGTCATTGAACGCATTCCGATTGCCATGGCACGCTTTCCGCAAGCAGCTCCGCGTTTCGCAAAGATTTTTGAGGACCGCTTTGATGCACCCTCCACTGCGATTGCAGGGCTCGATCAGCGCAATCCCCGCCAAGGACTCGGTGCGTGGCGGGTGACGCATGGCCAACCCATGATACAGGGCGGTCGGCTGGAGGGCGGCGATTTTGAGGCATTTGTCAAATTGCCTGAAAGGGCCCTCAGCACGAGCGACCCGATCCTCCTGGCAACTTTGGAAACCATCGAGCCGCTGCACGGTAAATTCCATACTGATGGTTGGGCCGGGATGAGTTTCTATCGAAATGGGCAGGAGTTGTTGTTTTTTGGCGATGCTTATGGGCCTGAGCAGACTTGGGCAATTGATGTGAAACAGGGATTGCCCATCGTGTTGCCCAAGAGTCCGGTGATTGGTCCGCACACCGTCACCTTGTGTTACAATCGTAATACCGGCGCTGCCAGCCTGCATGAAGGCTCACTGCCTTTGGGGCCTCCATTTTGTGCCAGTAGGCTTCCGATCGGGCTTGAATTCGACGAAATCCGGATTGGCGCATCCTCCGAGTCCGCAATTGCGCTCCGCTCGCTTACCGTGCGCACAGGTGAATCCACCGAGGAGGCGAAATGACCCCCCGTTTGTTTTCTCCTTTCCGCCAATCCAGGGGACCCTATGGCTCGCCTAGGTTGGAGCAACTGGCTGTCCCTGTGGATTATGTTTGGTCATGTCTCAACGCCCGCTGATATAACTCCGCAGTTGTATTCCCTGCTTATACCCGCACGCCCCGCCGAGGGTGCTTAATTCCATGGCTAACCCAGAAAAGGTGAAAATTCATGTTTTTTCTAAACCATCGGTTTCTTCCTTGCATTATAATAAATGCGACGATTAATCTCAGCACACGTCTACAAGCCATGAAACTCAAATCATTCCTCTTGCTAGCTCTGTTTGGTAGCCTTGCCACCACCCACGCCGCGACTGGCTTCTACAGTAACTTATATTTTGTCACTTCGCTCAACGGCGGGGGAAATGTGTTCAACCAAGTCACGACTGGCACGACTCCGGGCACGGGCGCGGCCTCAGGAATCGATTTGACACCCGATGGCGTTAATCCGCAGTTCGGGTCGTTTGGCACCGTAAATCTGACCGACGTTTTACTCGTCAAAGGTTTCGAATACAAAACTTGGAACGATAACGGTTCCAATGTTACGTACGCGAATTTATATTACCGGATTTATCAAACTGGCTCACCAAGCGGATCATTCACCCAAATACAGACGAGTTCTCCGATTTCAAATGTCGGCAATAATAAGACTTGGCAGGTGACTAGCGGCACGACCAATCTGTTGTCTGGCCTGTCCAACGGGAATTATACCATCGAACTCTACACCGAGTCCTACACCAACGGGGTCAACACCGCCGGTAATATCTTCGGATTCTCCTCTAATCCTACCGCTTCTTTCATCGTTGTCCCAGAGCCTGCAAGTGCCGCACTTGGACTTTTCGGCATGACCCTGTTGCTGCGCCGCCGCCGCTGAGGATTCGTGTGTAAGCTATATCTGGGATCTCCCCGGTCAACCTCGTATCGCGAGGGGTGATTGGTTCGTCATCCTTGATTACGTGGGGTTACCCCTAAATGAGGAAATGGAATACGATATACCGCCTAGAGCCAAAAGTTTGTACGCCCAATTGTAATGTGTAATGCGGAACATTGCCTTGCTGCAACGAGGTGCCCTGGTGTTTATTTGTTAGATTAGTTCGATTCTACCTTTCCAATTCCGAGAAAGGTGAGGAGGTAGTTGCTCACCACGAAATAGCATCGTCGGAGCCGGCATAGGCGACCACCGCGTTGGGAGTGGCGCCATTATTGCCTTTCTTCTTATCCTTGCCGTAAGACCAAAACACGTAGGATTGGTCCCGTGGCTTGGTTTCAATGTATTCGGCGAGTCCCCAGGTGTGAAGGCGCTTGTCACTGTGGCCGTTGTCGAAGTCCACCAGATCAAATCCAAGACCCTTGAAGCCGTTTACCGCCACCATGATCTCGCCGCCCCAGGGATCGTAGAGGTTTCCATCCGGTCCTACGCCGGCCTTTTTGTCGCTCTTGATGGGGAATTCGACGTATGATTGTTTGTTGCGGTTCACTGCGTCCACCCGGAAGGTTTCCCCGTCGTATGCAAATTCCTTGCTCTCCCCAACCAGCACCGACACCAAGAATCCATTATGATAGAGGCCGCCGGGGTCGCCGTAGATCGTGTCGTATCCATCCCACTGTTTGGATTCCGGGATCGGGGGTTTCTGGTAATCCATTTCAAAGGCGGTCAATCCCGCCTGAAAATCCCTAAATAACCCCATAGTCTGCACTTTTCGGGCACTCTCGATGGCCCGCGAACCTAGAGCAAACGATAGCACCGCCAAGACTAGGATGATGCCGATTACCACCAGCAGTTCCACCAAGGTAAAGCCTTGGACCTCATGATACCTATGCGCAGTGGGTTTCATAAGTTTCATGCTAATATGACATATGTCGGAAGTCCATGATTCGGTTGTGAAAAGTTTTGGTGGGCAATCCGGAGCTTGCGGAAAGGTGGGGCAAAGCACTTAGTGGTCGCGGAGCAACCCTGAGCGTAATCCCATGACAGAAAAAACCCGCTTATCTTTATGGCAAATCTGGAACATGTCGTTCGGATTTCTGGGTATCCAGTTCGGCTGGGGCCTGCAAATGGCCAACATGTCATCGATCTATCAGTTTCTGGGGGCGGATGAGAAGGATATCCCTATTCTGTGGCTAGCCGCGCCGCTTACTGGCTTGATCATCCAGCCGATCATCGGCTACTACAGCGACCGGACGTGGACGCGGTTGGGGCGGCGGCGTCCGTATTTCCTGACCGGTGCATTGCTCGCGAGTATGGCTTTGATAGCGATGCCGAACTCCCCGTCGTTGTGGGTGGCGGCGGGATTGCTATGGGTTCTGGACGCTTCGGTGAATATCAGCATGGAACCGTTCCGGGCATTCGTGGGGGACCTGCTGCCTAAGGAGCAGCGCAAGCGCGGGTTCGCGATGCAGAGCCTGTTGATCGGTCTAGGGGCGGTAATGTCCTCGGCGCTGCCCTTCGTTCTAACTAATGGGTTCGGAGTGAGCACTGAGGCCTCGGTGGATAGCCCGGTGCCGCCGGCGGTGAAGCTGGCATTTTACATTGGTGCGGGTGTGTTTACGGCAGCGGTGCTGGTGACCATCATGACCACCCGCGAGTATCCGCCGCCGGATCTAGGCGAGTTCGAGCGGATGAAGCGCGCGCATGCGGGTATGGGTCAGGCGTTCCGGGAGATATTTCAAGGTATAGGCTCGATGCCAACTGCAATGAAACAACTCTCTGTGGTACAGTTTTTCACCTGGCTGGCGCTGTTCAGCATGTGGATCTACTTCGTGCCTGCGGTGAGCAAGGGGGTTTTCGGAGGTCGTCCGCTGGGGCTGCATGATCCCGCGGCCAGGGAGTTGATCGACCAGAATCCCCGGTGGCTGGCTCCGGCGGCAGCCCTAGCCAAGGCCTACGAGGGAAAAAAGAATGAGCTAGCCGCTGAGGCCAAGGCCGCCCGCCCGGACCAGCCGTGGTATGGGGCGATAGCGCAGATGTTAGGTTTTCGTCCGCCAGCTCGCGACTCGGGCGAGCGAATGGATGCTGCGATTCTCGAATCGTTGATCCGGGGGGCGGTCGCCACAAAGATCCCGCCGACACCACAAGAGATAGCCAGCCCGTTGGTGCAAAGCTTCGCCCTAGAACTAGCCACCTATCAGGCTGGAGCGGCGGATGCGGTCGGTATCCCGGCAGCGGCGGTCAACTTGCAGGCGACCTTGTCCTCGGCCCGCCGTTATCAGGAAGGGGTGGCGTGGGGCGGCGTGTGTTTCTCGGCCTACAATCTCGTCTCCTTCGGGTTTTCCTTCGTGCTGCTGGCTTTAAGTCAATTTCTGGCAGCCAGGCGCATCCACATGATTTGCCTAGTGGTTGGCGCGCTCGGGCTGCTTGCAGCCACACTAGTGAAACAACCCTCGATGTTGCTGCTGGCGATGGCGGGAGTGGGGGTGGCGTGGGCCTCGATACTGTCGATGCCCTACGCGATGCTGGCCAACGTGATTCCCGGCCATAAGATGGGATTCTATATGGGGGTGTTCAATTTTTTCATTGTGCTGCCACAGATACTTGCGGCGGTGATTCTTGGCAAGCTGGTGGACACTCTGCTCGGAGGAGATGCTATGAAGGCGGTGTTGGTGGGGGGATGCTCCATGGCCATCGCCGCTGTGGCCACGCTTATCATGGGCGACGAGTCGGAAACCGGAACCCTCCAGCCATCATGAAGTGGCGCAGCCTGCTAACTGGGGTGGCGATTGTCGCGCTGAGCTTCGAGAGCTCAGCCGGGGAGCAACCCCGGCCCGTAATCTATCAGCTTATGGTCCGGACCTTCGGCAACACCAACGAGACCCGCAAGACCAACGGCACGCTCGCGCAAAACGGTTGCGGGAAATTCGCAGACATTACGCCAGTCGCACTGGATTCCCTCAAACAGATGGGCTTTAATCACCTCTGGCTCACCGGCGTGCTAGCTCAGGCCAGCGGCACAGCATACCCAGACCACCCGGCTGATGATCCGGATATTTTGAAAGGATTTGCCGGCAGTCCCTATGCTATCAGGGATTACTTCGATGTCAGCCCGGACTACGCGGTGAATCCCGTTCAGCGGCTGGAGGAGTTCAAGTCATTGTTAGGCCGCTGCCATCGCCATGGCTTCAAGGTGATAATCGACTTCGTGCCCAACCATGTGGCGCGTTGCTATGCCTCGGTGGTCCGCCCGGAGTTGTCGTTCGGCGCGGACGATGATCACAGTGTGTTTTGCGCCCGCGATAACCATTTTTTCTATCTGCAAGGGACTCATCCGGGTGGAGGCCCACCACTCAAACTCCCGACCGCCGGTCGCCCGGGATGTGACGGGAAATTCACGCCTGAGACTACCTACGGTCTGGTAACGGGCAACAACGTGGTTTCGTGGGCCCCTTCGATCAATGATTGGTATGAGACAGTGAAACTCAACTACGGTCACGACTTCACCAGTGGGCGCGACACCTCCCATCTGCCAGGACCGGAGGCAGCGCTGGGCGCCGTGCCTAAAACTTGGCGCACAATGGATGCCATTCTGGGTTACTGGCAGGCCATGGGGGTCGATGGTTTTCGCGCGGACATGGCGCACATGGTGCCCGTAGAATTCTGGCGCTGGGTGGTGACGCGTTGTCGCACGCGCAACCCGCAGGTGTTTTTTGCTGCCGAAGCCTATGACAACGACCCTGCTAAACTCACTGCTGGCAACGTGTTGGATGCGCTACTGCATGCTGGATTCGACGCGGTTTACGACGATCCGAGTTATGACCTGCTGGCTGGCATCTATAAGTCGGGGAAATGGGCCAACGATCTGGATCCTCTCACTTTTACCGGACAGCGATTTCACCAATCGCTGCGCTACGCGGAAAACCACGACGAGGTAAGGCTTGCCAGCCCGAAGCAATGGGGAGGTCTGGGCATGCAGGTGGGTAGGCCGGTGAGCGCAGTGCTGTTTGCCATGGGCCGCGGGCCGGTGATGCTTTATCATGGACAGGAAGTCGGCGAACCTGCCGTTGGTGCGGAAGGTTTCGGTGGCGATGACGGGCGTACAACGATCTTCGATTATTGGTCGATGCCGGAGTTCACTAAGTGGGTCAACGGCGGCAAGTTCGATGGTGGGCGACTTAGTGACTCTCAGAAATCACTGCGTGTCTGGTATGGCCAACTCATCCGCACCACCCAGGCCCAGGCCTTCACAGCGGGTGAATTCTACGGCCTCAACTATGCCAATAGCTCAAATCCCGCGTTCGGCAGGGTGGGGGGAGAAACCACTTCTGGGCACTGGCTTTATGCATTTCTCCGCCACCACCCGCAGACCGGCCAAGCCTTTCTGGTGGTGGCCAATTTCCACGGCTCAGAGACGCTGCGAGGAGTGAAGATTCGAATTTCGTCAGATGCTCAGCGCATCCTCGGTCGGGCTGGGGATGCGGCATGGACCTTCACCGACCGGCTCGATTCCACCTGGACAGGCCAGGCGTCTGCCAAGTTGCTGGAAAATGAGGGCGTGGCTATGCCGGAGCTGGCACCCTGTTCTGCGCTGCTCTTGGAAATCGGGCCTCCAAGCAAGCCAGTTACCGAACCCTTAGGCCGGTAAGGTCCGTAAATAAATCAACTTTTTCATTTTCTACAGACATCCACGACTGAAGGACAGTGCCGGAATCGGCGTGCTTCCCGCCTAGGAAAGGGAAGTCTTCCTGTTCAGCTTTTAGGAATCATTGGCACGGCGCATGCTGTCCAGCGCATAGGCGGGCATTTTTTGCCGCCTCTCAACCGCCATGGAAGCCAGCTTATGAAAACAGCCCTCCTGAACACCGAGCCATCGCCACTAGCATGCCCGGATTCATCTACGACCCGGACACAACAGGTCGGCACCAGAAGTGACAAGTTGCTGACAGCAATCTGGCTAATCCTTTGCCTGTTGACGCTCGGCTGCGCGATCCTCGTTTCCTCTGCCTCAGGCTCGACCCCGGTGGTAGGTGTGAGCGTTGCTGACGCCACCGGCGGCATTCCCGGTTATTGAGACATCGCACCAACCATTTGCAGAATCCGTTATTTCCACCCCGACTATCCCATCTCGTCAAAGATTTTGGCATTCATTTGAGTTCAAGGAAGCAGTGAGAAACCTTTAAGCCACATAAGGCAGTGGAGCTTCGTTCGATGAGAGCATCACTGTTTCGGCAATAAGGTCTGGTGCCGTGGCACTCCGTTCATCGCCGCATCCAGACCAAGCCTCTGGCACATTGAAACCACCGCGCGACCCAGCAGATCCACGTCACCACGGGCGTCGTGGCGGCGATGGTGTGTTTCCTCAAGACTGAGTCTCGATCTAACGTGATCCAGTGAATGCCCGGTGCCACGAGTCTTTCCGAACAGCAGCTTTGAAAGGTGGATCGAGTCGACGCAGTCCGCCGGGCGCGATGGCAGCCCGTGCCGTTGGCAAGTGGCAGCGAGGAATTTGGAATCGAAGCGCTTGCCATTGTGGGCTATTAGGGTGGCATTGCCCGCCCACTGAGAGAATTGGCACAGTACCTCTTCGGGCCGTGGGGCTCCGGCCACATCTCGGTTGCCGATTCCGGTGTAGCTTTCGATGAATAATGAAATCGACCTCCTCGGCCGAGCGAAGCTGAAAAATGTATCCTCGCGTATCAGGCATCCATTTTCGTATCGCACTGCCGCTATCTGAATGAATTCATCTGCGTCCGGAGATAGCCCCGTGGTTTCGAGGTCATAGATTACGAATGAACAGCTGCCGTGAGAGCAATCACTCCAGATGAACTCGTGCCCACACTGGGGACAGGTTACCTTCCTGCCGATGTCGGCCTTCGGACCTGCGAGGTGCCTCCCACACGTGGGATTAGGGCATGAGATTTTCATGATGATTGTTGGCTACGCTTACTAAACGGTTATCAAGAGAGAGTGCTGAGATGGGATATCTGTTACACCGGTCCTAGCTCACTTCGATCACGAGCAGTGCGGGTTCACTCCCCGATTCGCCCACGTGCATCCCTAGGAGTTTTCGATAGAGCGCACTGTCGGGAGTGAGCAAAGTGATCTCCTTGCCCTGATCCTCGACGATCAGTCCACCTGCAGAAGGCACGAGGAGTAGGTGGCATGTTTCACCGTGCAACTCCACTTCTGCCAGAGCGCCAACATCGATAGCGTCCCCCATCGCGAAATCTGGCAGCACAAGGGTTTCAAAAATTCGCACGGCCTCGGCAAGGTCATCGACCTGTCTGGCCTGACCTGCCGCCAGATATGATGCTTCCAAACTGCGGGTGTCATATTTTCCCTCCGCTTTGCTCCCCGGATCGGTGGCTGCGGCATGCGCGTCCAAGGCGGCTTTGGTAAGGCGTTCCATCTGGGCCCGCAGATCACTGCGAATTTTTTCAAGTATGGCGGATTTCATCAATGGCAGGCAATTGTGCATGCGGCTTCGTCCGCTGGCAAGGTTCGCGTCATGTCCAGGCAGTAGCCTCATCGGGGTAGCCAGTATCTCCACCAGCCAGAGTGCTTGGGGGGGGTGTTTTATCTTGCCGATTTTCGGTGAGGGACTACAAATGATCTGTTATGAAAGCATTCATCGTTTATTGGCATCCAGAACCCCAGAGTTTCAATGCCGCTATGTTTCGCACGGCATGTGAGGCGCTGTCCGCAGCAGGGCACGAGGTCAGAAGCTCCAACCTGCATGAGATGCGCTTTGATCCGGTTTCCAGCCGGGACAATTTCACGACCATCAAGGACCCGGAATTCCTCAAGCTCCAAATCGAGGAAATGCACGCCACTGAAATGAACGGGTTCGCGCCAGAGATTGAATCCGAGATCAGCAAGATAGAGTGGTGTGATCTGATGATCTGGCAGTTCCCTCTCTGGTGGTTTGGAATGCCAGCAATGCTCAAAGGTTGGGTGGACCGCGTGTTAGCCATGGGCCGCGCCTATGGCGGTGATCAGTTTTACGATGCTGGTGTTTTTCATGGTAAACGGGCGATGCTGTCGCTGACTACGGGAGGACCTGCAGAGGCCTATCGCAAAGGGGCATTCAACGGGGACATTAATGCGATCTTGCGGCCGATTCACCGGGGTATGTTGCAGTTTGTCGGCTTCGATGTCTTGGAGCCGCACATTGTTTATGGTCCGGTTCGATTGACGGACGAACAACGCAAGCGGCAGTTAGCTGCCTATGCCTCGCGCCTTCAGGGGATTGCTAACGAATCACCCGTTGACGTTGGGATCTATTAATATACCGATTATCAGAGGATCTTGCCAAGATGGGATAGTTGGGGGTTGGGAATTTGTGCCGCTGTGCAGGAACAAAGATTCCGATTCCAGCGGTTGAGCACTGTGATGCCCTTGCACGTCCGCCCCTCGGGAACTTAGGGCATACTGCAGAGTGATAACCGGTCGGTAGGGGCGGTGCTTGCGGCCATTAGGTTTACAAGGGCGGAATCTTACTTTTCCGGAGAGATTGATTTCAATCCCCGGAAGACGGAAACGAAATCATGGGCTACGGTCCTAGCCGTCCCCGTAAGGCATAGACACACCGATCACAGAGAATAAATTAACAAGCCTACCATGAAACCCGTCAAAATTTGCATCGTTGGAGCTGGTCAGTTTGCCCAATGTTTTGTTCACCTCTTCCAGGCGCACCCGCTGGTCGCTGAAGTATCTTTGGCTGAGTTAATACCTGAGCGCCGAGCGGAGGAAGCCAAGCGCTTGGGCATCACGCGCACTTTTGCGTCCTTGGAAGAAGCTTTGTCGAGTGATGTCGATGCAGTGGGAATCTTCACACAGAGACACCTCCATGCGCCTATGGCTATCAAGGCACTCAATGCGGGGAAACATGTTTATTCTTGTGTGCCTGCAGGAGTCTCTCTGGAAGAACTTGAGGAACTTATTGCCACGGTGCAACGCACCGGCCTGACTTACATGATGGGTGAGACCAGCCTCTATTCCGGCAACCGGGTTTTCTGTCAGGAAAAATGGGATGCCGGCGCATTCGGGCATTTTGTCTATGGTGAGGGCGAGTATTACCACGACATGAGCCATGGGTTTTATGATGCCTACCAGTATAGCGGGGGCGCTGATTGGAAAAAAACAGCGAGCTATCCGCCTATGCTCTATCCGACGCATTCGCTCGCTATGGTTCTTGGCACCACGGGGGCGCATGCCACCGGGGTCTCCTGTCTTGGCTGGAAGGATCGATCCGATGACGGCGTTTTTGATCCGGCTGTTTCCCTCTGGAAAAACGATCTAAGCAACCAGTCGGCACTATTTCGCACCAGTGACGGCGGGATGGTGAGAATCAATGAATTCCGTAGGATAGGCCAGAGCGGGGGCCGCTCTGTGCGATTGAGCATCTATGGGACGGAGGGCAGCTTTGAGGAACAGAGCAACGGCGCTATTTGGACAACAAGAACCTTGCAAGGATGGGAAAATGTAGAGCCTCAAATAGCGTGTGCTGGAGTTTATACTCATGAGCAATGGGATGCGGTGAAAGTCAATGAGGCACTGAAAAAAGACTTCGCCGGAGGATTTGCCGAGGTGCATCAAAAATACCGATCCCGCCTGCCTGAGAGTTTCCAGGACCAGCCGAATGGTCATGATGGGTCCCATCAATTTCTGGCGGATGACTTCGTGAAGTCGGTTGTCTACGGCACGCCATCGACTTGTGATGCATGGGATGCGGCACGCTTTGATGCCCCGGGCATCGTGGCTCATCAGTCATCCCTTCAAGGTGGAGTTTTCCTGCCTATTCCGGATTTTGGGAAGAGTGGACTGCGCTAGAATAATACCAACCTTAACTTCCCCTATTCGGCAATCAGTCTAGTGCTGTGCCGCATTGCGAAAGGTCCTTGGAGTGGTGTGGGTTTCTCTTTTGAAGAACTCGTAAAAACTGCTGCATGAGGAAAAGCCGGAAGAGTAGGCGATATCGAGCACGGAGTTATTCGTGCTAATGAGCAGATTTTTTGCATAGGACAGGCGATAATTCAGCAGATAATGATGCAATGACAAACCATAGGTTTTTTTGAATATGCTCATGGCATATTTTGGATGAAGCCCGGCCGCCGCCGCAATATTGGGAATGCCGATAGCCTCCTGAAAATGGCGGGCAATGAATTGGGTCATTTTTGCAGTATGTGCCACCTGCGTGGGCGCGGGTTTCAGGTCATTTTTCAGTCTGGATAGTGAAATGTTTTGCTGGGCACGTAAAAAGAATGCCTCCAGCTCTATGATGAGAACGCGCTTGGGTGTATCCTTGAAATCCATCATCCATCGTTTTAGGGAAGTTTCATCGATCGGATTTGATAGAACCAGGAATTCTCCTGCCATTATTTTTTTCTGAAAATCTTCCGCGAGATTCCATTGAAGCACAATTGGCAGAGGAATGGTGATCCATGCCATTTTCGTGTAAGGAGCCACATGCACTACCGAGTGGGGCGTTGAGCCCCAGAAGCAGGCAGTATTGCCCCCGACTATCGTGTGACGGGTCCCATTGTGAAGATAGGTGAGTTCTCCGGATTGGACGAAATTCACCTCCACCTCAGGGTGCTCATGCAGGTAGCCCATGGGAACAAGCGGATCCATCTGCATCCCGCTTAAACCGCCTATTTCATGGTGAATTTTCATGCTGACCTTACTATTCCGGAGAGACTAATCCCGCAACACGGAGGCGTCAAAGCCCAAAATGGCGAGATCTATAATCTTTCCTATCTATGTTTATACTGACTAGTCTTTAGCATAGACTACACTAGCCGCGCTAAAAAATGAGCGTACCAACTTTGGTTTTGCTTTGATGGCTGCCATATCACTTTTCACACGTTCCTTGAGTGATTCGTTCTTC
>Ga0118677_10001294_pt1 | contig 53550 bp, 45 predicted proteins | sample AliMusrvi5mmetaG_FD_86154 | JGI IMG/M metagenome (GOLD analysis project Ga0118677, IMG submission 86154) | reverse complement strand
GCTTTCGCCAGGCTATCGCGCGACAGCGTGAGGATGTCCGCTTTATAGGAGTAGATGACATAGGTCCACCCGGAATGGATTTTCTGCTTGGCGGCCATGCGTTCCTCCAGGTCGTGGCGGGCGGTCTCCTGCGCCTTGCGTTCCACATCTTTGGCGGCAAGCGCCTGGGCGGTCAGGTTGGTGTCGGTCGCGGCGGGCGCCGACGGTTCCGGCTTCAGCGCGCAGGCCGTGGCGATGCGCACATAGCGGCGGTCGTTGCCGGCTTTGCCGCCCACGGTGACGGTGTAGATCTCGCCGTTTTTGGTGACGGCTTCGAATTTGACGGGTTTGGCCATGCCGAGTGCGGCATCATTCAGCGTGGGGTCTGCCACGTCTTCCAGCGTCAAGTATGACAGCGCGTTTTCCAGTTCGCCGAGCCTTTCCGTGACGGGTTCCTCGTCCGGCTTCACGCCGTCCAGCCGCAGCGCGTCCTTGTCGCGCTTGAGGTGGACCGCCTCGCGGCCCTCGCCGGAGATGGTGATGGACTGGATGTCCGGCGCGGCGACATTCGCCAGCTCCGGATCCAGCCAGTCGCGCGGCGCGGGCGCGTAGTCCAGGTTTTCCGCCACGAGATAGACGCTCCTGCCGTTGTCGGGCGATATGTATTTGCCGTCGGGATAGGCCCCGAACCCGGGCTGGTCGCCGCCGGCCTTGCGCACATAGTCCGTGCCGATGGCGAGCGTGGCGACGGTTTTTGGTCCCGCGTTCAGCTCCACCACGGTGCCGGCCACCGATACGCCGCCGGAGGGTGCGGCCATCAGCTGCAGGGCTTGCCGCTGCCGGTCATCCACGGCCAGCTTCTGGCCGATCTTCATTTCCGACAGCCGGATCAGCATGTCGCGGATCCGGTTGAAGGTGGCGGGATAATTGAACTTGTTCACCACCACCCATTGGTTGTCCTTGCGGATCAGCTTCAGCTCCTCGTCCTGACGCTGGATGACGATCCGGTCGATGCTGTTGACCGGCAGGTTGTCCAGGACCGTCCTGCCCACCCAGTGCTCGGCGGATACCTCGGGCGTGCGGGTGGAGCGCACGGCCGCCACGACCAGAATCACCGCCACGGCCATCAATGGAACCAGTGTTTTTGCTTTCATGCTTTGTCTTCCTGTTGTGTTGAGTTTAGCGGCGGCGTTTGCGCCGGAAGCCGGCCACGATGCCCACCAGGCTGATGCAGATCGGCATCAGCGCCAGGTTGATGAACTTGACCTCGTACCCCAGCTGCTCAATGTCGCTGCGCAGGCTCTTGCGGACGTCCTTGAGCTGGCGGTTGATGAGGATCTCCTCCATGCGGAAGCGCGTGATCGCCTCTTTCTGCTCCTTGCTCAGGATCTGTTTCTGGCTCTGGTCCTTTTGATCTTGTAACTCCGCCAGCTGCTGGCGTGCGCGCTGCAGTTCCTGTGTCAGCATTTCCTCCCGGACCTGCCAGGCGGCGCGCGCCTTTTCCTCCAGCGCGTCCACGCGTCCGAACGGCCGGTCGAAATGGCCGCGGGAGCGGATGCCGATCAGGTCGGAGCTGCCGCTGAGCTGTTCGACCGCGTTCAGGAAGAAGTTGACGTTGTCGTTCTTGGGCCGCTGCACGGTGGTGCCGAAGAACGGGAGCTCGTCGATGCAGAAGCGGTTGTAGAGCATGTCCGCGTCGCCGACGAGGATGATGGAGCTGCTGCCTTCCTTCAGCGCGGGCGCGGCGGCCTGCTTGACCGCGTTGGTTTCCGCGGGGTCATGCGGCCGGCCGTCGGGGAAGGCGGTCTTGAAGGTGCCGGTCAGCCGGATGGCCAGGTTCAGCGGCGCCTGCGCCGGCTTGAAGTTGCGGCGCACGCCGTCGCTGCCCATCTGCATGAGGTAGGTCTCCACTTCGCCGCCCATGGGCGAGGTGGTGATCAGCGGCGTGGCCGTGAGGTTGCTCCCGCCCTCATAGCTGAAGGAGCCGGCCACCGGCATCAGGACGGAGTTCATGCTGGAGGTCAGGATGTCCTTCTTGTTGAAGTTTTCGCCAGTCAGCGACAGCACGATGGGGCTCTCGTCCGCCGTGTTGTTGCTGCCCACCAGCTGGGTGATGGCCCGCAGGTCGGCCGCGACCTTTTCCGTGTTGAAGGTGACGCCCCAGGCGGTGAACAGCTTCTTCAGGTCGGACGACACGCTCGGCCGGTTGTACGGGTCGGTCTCGGAGTTCTCCAGCTCCGTGACGCTGAACGGGTCGGTGAAGACCATGAGCCGGCCGCCGTGCAGCAGGAACTGGTCGATGGCGAACAGCGTCTTGTCCGGCAGGTTCTTCGGGTGCACCACGACCAGCGTGCTGATCTCCGGCGGGATTTCCGTGGCAGTCGCCTCCACCGGCTGGAGGGTGTAGTCCTCCTTGAGGCTCTCGAAGATGAGCCAGCCGCGGTTTTTCGGGCTGCGCGCGGGCAGGTAGCCCTGCTCCGGCTCGCCCAGCACCTTCAGGCTGCTGAGCACGCCGATGACCGGCTTCTGCGCATGGGTCACCTGGTAGATCAGCCGGGTCAGCGAATACTCCAGCAGGTCCTGCGTGCGCGGGTCCAGGAAGGGCAGGGTGGCCTGCGTGTTGCCGGCCACCGCCACCAGCCCGCAGAACATCGGCGGGCTGAACATGTTCACGGACTGGCCGTTCAGCCCGTAGCGCTGCGCCCATTCCTCGGCGTCCGAGTCCGGGGTCGGGTCGTAGAATTCGATGGTCAGCTTGCTGCCGGCCGCCAGCCGGTATTCCTGCAGCAGGTCCCGGACCTGCTTGGCGTACGTCTTCAGGTAGACCGGCACATCCGGCGAGCTCTGGTTGAAGAACAGCTTCAGCGTCACCGGCTGGTCCAGCTTGGCCAGGATCTGGCGGGTGCCGTCCGAGAGCGAGTAGAGCTTCTCCTGCGTGAAGTCCAGCCGCACGCGCGCGTCGCGGATCAGCAGGTTGGCGGCAGCAAGGATGGCGGACAGCGTCACGATGCCGGCCACGCCGCTGCTGATTTTCAAGAATGAACGGGTGTCAGTGTTCATGGGACAGGTTTCTCCTTGTCAGGCGGATTTGCGGTTTTCCAGCACGACGTTGGTCGTGAAGAGCATGAAGATGATCACGCTGGCGTAATACACCAGGTCGCGCAGGTCGATCACGCCCCGCTGGATGGATTCATAGTGCGTCAGGAAGCTGACCGAGGCCACGGCGTCGGTTAGGCGCGGCGCCCATTGTGCGAAGAAGCTGGTGACCGGCGTGAAGCCGGCCAGCAGCATCAGCAGGCAGACCACCAGCCCCAGCACGAAGCCGATCACCTGGCTGCGGGTCAGCGCCGAGGTCAGCATGCCCACGGCGACATACGCGCCCGCCATGAGGAAGGACCCTAGGTATCCGCAGAAGATCACCCCGGGATCCGGATGGCCCAGGTAGGCCGCCGTGAGCACCACCGGGAAGGTGCACAGCAGGCTGATGGTGATGAACGCCCACGCGGCCAGGAATTTCCCCAGGACCGCCTGCGTCATCGTGATCGGCATGGTCAGCAGCAGCTCGATGGTGCCGGTGCGCCGCTCCTCGGCCCACAGCCCCATGGTGGCAGACGGTACCAGCAGCAGGTAGACCCACGGATGCCAGAAGAAGAACGGCTGCAGGTCCGCGATGCGCCGCTCGTAGAAGCGGGTCACCGAGAAGGTGAGGAACCCCGCCAGCACGAGGAACACCACCATGAATACATACGCCACCGGCGATTCGAAGTAGGACTTCAGCTCGCGCTTGAAAACCGCGCGAATATTGTTAAAGGCAGTCATCATGAGCGCACCTCCTTGGCAACCGTCAGCATGCGGAACACATCCTCCAGCCGGCCGCTGGGGTTTTGCGCCTTCAGCTCGGCCGGGGTGCCGTTGGCGACAATCCGCCCGTCGCTGATGATGATGGCGCGGCTGCAGACCGCGTCCACCTCCTCCAGGATGTGGGTGGAGACGATGATCGCCTTTTCGGCGGCCATGTCGCGGATCATCTGCCGCACGACGAATTTCTGGTTCGGGTCCAGCCCGTCGGTGGGCTCGTCCATGATCAGCACCGGCGGGTTGTGCAGGATGGCCTGCGCGAAGCAGACGCGCTGGCGGTAGCCCTTGGACAGGGTCTCGATCGTCTGGTGCCGCACGGTGTCGAGGCGGCACTTGAGGATGGCGTTTTCCACCGCTGTCCGGCCTTCCTGGCCTGGGAGGCCGCGGATCTCGGCGATGAAATTCAGGAACTGCGTCACGGTCATGGAGCTGTAGGCCGGCGCTTCCTCGGGCAGGTAGCCGATCTGCCGCTTGGCTTCCACCGGTGATTGCGTGATGTCAAACCCGCAGATGACCGCGGTGCCTTCCGAGGGCGGCAGGAACCCGGTGATCATCCGCATGGTCGTTGTTTTCCCGGCGCCGTTCGGTCCCAGGAAGCCCAGCACTTCGCCTTTCGTGACGCTGAAGGAAACCCCCTTCACCGCCTGGAAAGGTCCGAAGTTCTTGACCAGTCCTTTTACTTCGAGCATTACGTCCTCCTCTGTTTGCACGTCATGAATCCGCCTTGCGGCGTTTCCTTCCCGTATTCCAGCTGCGTGGCGAGCGTTTAAAATAACGTTTATTTTACCGGCCGCCAATCCTTTCTTGTCTTTGACTTGGCATTCCAATGGATTATTGGAAAATCAAAATCTCTTTTTTCGTATATTTCGCGCATTTCGTAGTCAAAAATTCGTTTCTTATCGGCGTTGTGGCTGTCATCTTGCCTGAACCCCGAACCCTGCGCCGTTCCCCCCTTGGCTTCACGGCTTCTGCAGGTGCGTGAGATGCGGATCGCCCTCCATGTGTTCGTTTTTAGGGATCACCACCCGCAGCACGTTGTTTTTTAAATCCGCTTTGGCCGTCGCATCCGCCTTCACCGGGCCGGGCAGCAGGATCTGCCGCTTGAAGGCCGGGATGAGCATGTTCCCGCGCATTTCCTGCTGGGGGTGCAGCACGGTGAGCAGGCGGCCTTCCAGCGTCACCTGCACGTTGGTCATGTCGACGCCGGGCGTGGACATCAGGACCACATACTGGTCGGGCTCGCTGCGCAGGTCCATGGCGGGCGCGGACATGGCGGACGCCCAGTCCCGGTCAAGGTTCATGAAATTCTCCATGTCGTCGAAATCCGTCATGGCTTCTTGGAAGAGGCGGTTGAACTGCTGCTGCATGGAATGCGCGGGGTTGTGCTGGCGCGTCGCATGGCCCGGCGGGTTCAGTAGGGCGTCGAAACCCGGCGGCAGGCTGGCGGCCTGTCCGGCCGGCAGCGCCAGGGGTGCCGGGTTGGCGTTGATTTCCGACAGCGCCTGCACATTGTCCCGGAGCTCGGCGAATTTCTGCTCCGTATGGCGCAGTCGGTGGTACAGCAGCCCCGCGACAATCACCAGCATGGCCAGGATCACCCGCTCCAGGGTGACGGCTTTTTGCCAGCGGTCGTCCTTTGTGGTGTTCTGTTCCATATGCACCTCCGGTTTCCTCCGCCTCAGGGAAATGCAGGAAGCGTGCCAACTGCGCAAAAAGGCTGGAAGCCCGCGATATCTGGTGTTTTCAGGTGGTTCGCCGTGTTTGACAGGCCCTCAGCCGTGACAAATTGCCCGTGCTGCGACAAAATGGCTGGCGCAAAGTTTGACAGGCGCAATGTATTTTTAATAGATTCGACGCACTAGCGAGCAGAGGCTGAAGGCTGCGGAGGATAAGAGGCGGAATTTTAACTACGAAATGCGCGAAATATACGAAAAAATGGATTTGGATTTTCTAATAGTCTGACAGCCTACAATCTAATAGCCTAATTCCTGAGGGAGGTGTTTAAATGCCAAAAAACCATGGTGGATGGGATGAGGTGCCGGTGGTGTCCGCACCGCCGGATTTCAAAAATCTGCTGGCAGTGCTTGAAAAAGGTAAGCCGGCCCGGCCCACGCTGTTCGAGTTCTTCCTCAATGATCCGCTCTACCGGCGGTTGGCGGGGTTGCCGGATCCGCGTTGGCCGTCTGGTTTGTCGAACACCCTGCTGGCCGCCCATGCTTTCGCGAAAGCCGGCTACGACTATGTCACGTTCCATCTGCCGGACTTCACGTTTGAGGCCGGCGCCGTCCGCCAGCAGGCCACCCGTTCGCTGAACGAAGGCGCGGTGATTTCGGACCGCGCCTCGTTTGACACCTACCGCTGGCCCGATCCTGCGGCGGCCGATTACCGGGTTTTCGACCGGATCGCGCTCCATCTGCCGAAGGGGATGAAGGTCATCGTGAGCGGGCCGGGCGGCGTGTTTGAGAACGCCATCAAGTTGGTCGGCTATGAGGCGCTCTGCTGCATGATCGCCGATGATGAGCGGCTGGTGTTCGATGTGTTCGAGGCGATCGGCTCCCGGCTGGTGCAGTATTACCGGAACTGCATCCGCCACCCGGCCATCGGCGCGCTCATCGGCAATGACGACTGGGGCTTCAAGTCGCAGACCATGTTCGCGCCCGCGGACATGCGCCGGTTTATCTTCCCCTGGCACAGGCAGATTGTGGAGGCCGCCCATGCGGCGGGCAAGCCCGCCATCCTGCACTCCTGCGGCTGCCTTGGCTCCGTGATGGACGATGTGGTCGACGGCATGAAATATGACGCCAAGCACTCCTACGAGGATGCGATCCAGCCGGTGGAGGGGGCATATGCGCAGTATCATGGCCGCATCGCCATCCTGGGCGGCATCGATGTGGATTTCATCTGCCGCTCCGCGCCGGAGGATGTTTACAACCGTTCCCTGCGGATGCTGGAACTGTCCGCGTCGTCCGGCGCCTATGCGCTGGGCACCGGCAACAGCGTCCCGGAATATGTCCCGGACACCGGGTATTTCGCCATGATCCGCGCCGCGCTGGATTTCAGGAACACCTGATCTTTTGCTGTGTCAACGTCCGTGCCTCGGCGCCTCTGTGGACAATTCCGGAACTTTGCGGCCTTTCCGGGAAACTTCTAACCTTCAGCCTACAGCCTAAACCGCTTCAGCCTACGCGGAGCGCTTGCGCGAACGTGTTGATCTGCGCGGCCGTCAGGTCGCGGTCGATATCCTTGTCGATCAGCGTCAGCGTGTTGGCCGGTGCTTTACCGAGCGTTTTTTCCATCTCGGCAAACGCGCGCACGGCGCCGCTGCCGCCCTGCGTGCAGATGAAGGCGGCGCGTTTGATTTTGTCACAGTGGGCCTGGATGTAGGTGCGGATGGCCGGGCACATGGTGAAGGCCCAGACCGGGCCCGCCAGCACGGTCAGATCATAGTTTGCCGGATCAAATTGCAGTGGTTTGAGGCTGGAAAGGTTTCCCTTCCAGGCGTCGCGGCCGCCCATCAGGAATCCTTTGACGCCCTTGCGGCTTTCATTTTCGAGCAGCTCTTCCTTGTCCGCCCCCAGCAGAACCGACAGTTGCTCCGCCACCTTGCGTGTGCGGCCGGTACGGGAATAGAATATCACCAGCGTCTTCACTCCAGCCTCCTTGCAGTTGCACCAATGGCAAATGATAATTTATAGTGGGAAGATTACTACATTGCATTGCGGATATCCAGCACGAAGGCGATTCTTTTGTTGCGTGTTGGGTGGTCAGGGTTCAGAGGGGTGTCCTATCTTTGCCGAATGCTATTACGGAAGCGTTCCGAACCTGCGTCTGCGCGAGTGAAAAATCGTATTAGGAAGGTGGTTGACGGTTCTCTTCTGTTGTTTTCACTGTGGAAGGTGGCAGAGGTTTCTTCACTAAGCATGAAACCCCGAATCCGCACCACATGGCAAAGAAGGTCATGAAGAAGCTCAATAGCCACGGTTTCCATGCTTCCGGTGTGAGGAAAAGTTGTAGTCCATTGACGAGCCAGACACTTAAAGAGACATGAGCTAGATGCGCAAGTCTATGCTGGGGTGTAATGACTCCCGCAATGGAAAACCCAAGGATGGGTGAAATACTCAAGGCGATGGCAAGAAGATTTTTTGGGTGTGAGTCGCTCTCTGTGCACATCGTCCCTGTGATTAAAATAACCACGGCAACCAGAAGATTCATGCCGATCACAATGCCGAGGTCGCGCACTAGATGCTTCCAATGCCATCCTTCTGTCCATGGGACGTGGAATAGAGCTAAGATGAGTGCTGTGAGCGCGATCACCAAGGCCATTGAAGATATTCCCGCCATATCAGGGAAAAACAGAACGCGTAAAATTGCCCCGCAAGTCATTGCCAGAATTAGTCGCCAACTTGATTGATTTCTCTTCATCATCCGTCCGCCAATTGCATCGAGACTAATTCGACGCTCTTTCCATGTTGAATGCCATCACGACCGAACATTTGTCTCAATATTACTTGAAATATCGCCAATCAAGCTTTGGATGTCAAGCGGGGGTTCCGTGACGTTCCTTGCTTTGATTAGGAGCTGCTGAACCCCGAACCCTCTGACTTGCGCTGTTTTGCACGGCCTCCATTTAGTTGCGCGGAAAAATGTTTTTCAGTATGTTGTCATCTGTATTCAGATGGATGGCGATGCAGGCAGGGTCAATGGTACGGTGCGGAAACGGGGTCTGATCATTTGTAAATCAGCGGATAGTTGTCAGGTTGGTCAAGAGCCTCGATGCATAGATCCACATCAAGCTCCGGCCAGTAGAGATGCTCCTTGTGCAGAAGCTGTACGTTCAGTATTTGATCAACCTTGGCATCCTTGAACCACGGATATTGCTCGTATGGCAGGAAATATTCTTTCTCCTGCACGAGAATCCACAGCCCGAAACGGTCCATGTTGGTTACTTCAACCCCTGAAGTGGGTGCGCCAAGCAAGGATGAGTTCATTTTTTCGCTCCTCCACAATCTTCTGCACTTCTCCGGTCTGCACCTGTGACAGACCATAATTCTTGACGAGTTAAACCGTCGGATCCAACCAGAATTTGGCCTCGCCGTCGGCACAGGATACATGCACATGTGGACGCCGCTCTTCTTTTGAGAAGAAGAAGAATCGGTATCCTTTGAACGTGAAAACCGTTGGACTCATGCCGGAATAGTATCATTCGCAATAAGCCCGTTCAATGTTTTCTTTGGAGCGGATGCACTGCATTTGTTTTCACGCAGGACTTGCGGATGGTGAACCGTACGGCGGGTCGCCGGTACGCTCCGGCCCTTTGTTTGCATTATCAGGGGTTGGCTGAACCCCGAATCCTGAACCCTTGCGCTGAAAAATGTTTTTCAGTATGTTGTCATCCGTATCCAGATGAAGGATGATGCAGGCAGGAGCACGTGTGAAAGCAAAACGCTGGCAAATCTCTCTGACATTGGCGGCGGTGGCGCTGGTGCTGGCCATGGCCGCGTTGGCGGCCGGCAGCTTGTGGGCGCTGCGTGCGCTGCAGCGCCAGACCGCGCGCGCGGAGGCGCAGCGCATGGTGGGCGATGAGGGCGCGCTGATGACCGCCTACCTGGCCGGCCGTCCGGTGGTGCGCGCCGCCGGCGCCACGCCGGATGAATGGTCGCAGTTCTCCGCGCTGGTGCGCTCCTTCCACACCGTGGAAAGCGGTCTGCAATATGTGGCCGTGGTGCGTGACGGCGTCACGGTGTTCCATGAGCAGCTGCAGCCGCTGGCCCTGGCGTCCGCCGGCGCCACGGCAGACCAGCCGCGGTTGGATTCCGACCGGGTCGGCTGGAGCCGCGCCCTCCTGCAGGTCGGCACCCAGACCGTGCCGGTGGTGGTCTTCGCCATCCCGGTCATGGGCGAGGACGGCAAGCCGCGGCGGGTGGAGGTGGCCTTGCGCCGTGATGTGGTGGAGCGCCAGGAGAAGGGCGCGGCCCGTGCCATTGCCGTGATGTTCCATGTCTCGTTGGCCGCGGTGGTCTTTTCCTTTGCGCTCTGTGCGGTGCTGATGGCGTGGGTCATGCGCCGCGAGCACCGGCGCGAGACCCTGCGGCGCGAGGAGGAGCACCTGACCTTTGCCGGCGTGCTGGCCAACGGCATTGCCCACGATTTCCGCAATCCCATGTCCGCCCTGCGGCTGGATGCGCAGATGCTGGAGAAGGAGGCCGGCAAGGGCGCGGAGCAGCGGTCCGACCGCCTGGTCGAGCTGGCGCAGCGCATCCGCGGCACCCTGGACCGCATGGACAAGGTGTTCACCGAGTTCCTCCAGCTCTCCCGGCCCGATGGCGAACAGCGGCAGGTGATGCCTCTGGCCGCGCTGGTGCGGGAGGTGCCCGCCATGCTGGCCGCCCGCCTGGAAAAGGCCGGTGTGCGTGTGGTGGAGCAGGGGTTTGACCTGCCCGTGCGCGTGGCCGTGCATCCGCCGGCCATCCAGCGGGCGCTGATGAATGTGCTCATCAACGCGGTGCAGGCCTCCAAACCCGGTGACGCAATTGAATTGCGCTTGCGGCGCGAGGGGGATTTCGCGATTCTGGAGGTGCAGGATCAGGGACCCGGCATCCCGGAGGCGGAGCGCGAGCACGTGTTTGATTTGTTTTACTCCAAGCGGCCGGGCGGCACCGGCCTGGGGTTGTTCCTGGCGCGCTCCGCGATCGAGCGGCACGGCGGCACGGCATCGTTCATGCCGTGCGTCCGTGGCGCCTGTTTCCGCATGACCCTGCCCGCAGTGGAGGCGACGGATGGCTAAGACACGCATACTGGTGGTTGAAGATGATCCGGACGGCCGCCGCTCGGTGACCGAGGCGATCACGGATTATGGTTTCGATGTGACCGCCGTGGCCACGGCGCAGGAAGGCTGGCAGAGCTTCCAGGCCGCGCCGTGCGATGTGGTGCTGACCGACCTGGTGCTGCCCGACCATGACGGCCTTGCCGTGCTGGCCCGCATCCGGCAGATGGATCCGGAAGCCCCGGTCCTGATCATGACCGCCTACGGTTCGGTGGATTCCGCGGTGGGCGCGCTCAAGGCGGGCGCCTATGATTACATCACCAAGCCGCTCGATCTGGACGACCTGCAGATCAAGCTCAACCGCGCCGTGGAAACCCGCCGCCTGCGCGCGGAGGTGGACCGCCTGCGGCAGTCCGTGCAGGAGCGCTACGGCCTGCATGCGATGGTGGCGGCCTCGCCCGCCATGCGCGAGGTCATCCGCCAGGTCAGGACGTTGGCGGACACGACGGCCACCGTGCTGGTCCAGGGCGAGAGCGGCACCGGCAAGGAGCTGGTGGCCCGCGCCTTGCATGCGGAGGGCCGCCGCGCCCGCGCGCCGTTCGTGGCGGTCAATTGCGGCGCCATGGCCGAATCGCTGCTGGAATCGGAATTGTTCGGGCATGAGAAAGGCGCGTTCACCGGCGCGGTGGGCCGGCACAAGGGCGCTTTTGAGCGGGCCGATGGCGGCACCCTGTTCCTCGATGAGGTGGGCGATGCGCCCCCGGCCGTGCAGGTCAAGCTGCTCCGCGTGCTGGAGGACCGCGAGATTGTGCGCGTGGGCGGGAGCGAACCGTTCAAGGTGGATGTGCGGCTCATTTCCGCCTCCAACAAGGACCTTGATGCGCTGGTGGAGTCCGGCAAGTTCCGCGAGGATTTGTTTTACCGCCTCAAGGTGGTGGCCGTGCAGCTGCCGCCCCTGCGGGAGCGGCGTGACGATGTGCGCCCGCTGGCGGACCGCTTCATCGCCGCGGCCTGCCGCGAACATGGCCGGACGATCAGCACGGTCCTGCCGGGTTTTTACGAGGCGCTGGAGCAGTATGACTGGCCGGGCAATGCGCGGCAGCTGCGCAATGTGATCGAGTCCGCGGTCATCATGGCCACGCGCGCCGCCCTGGGGCCGGAGGATCTGGTTTTGAAGGCCGGCCGGCCGGCGGCGGCCGGGGCCGCGTCCCCCAACGGCCTGGCGCTGGCCGACACCATGACCTTCGCGGAGATGGAAAAGCAGATTCTGGTTGAAATGCTGAAACGGTATGAAGGCAACCGCACGCTGGTGGCCGACAAGCTGGGGATTTCGCGCCGGACCATCCAGCGCAAGGTGCAGGAATACGGCCTCCCGTATTGATGGCATCAGGGAGTCATATATGAAAAGCCGCAAACCCGCCGGGAGCCGTTCGGATGGAAAAATGGAGGAGGCCATCCTTGGTTTTCTCCGGTCGCTGACGATCATCGACGCGCACGAGCACTTCAAGCCGGAGCGGGACCAGCTGGCGCAGGCCGTGGATTTCTCCTATCTGCTGCTCTACACCGTCTGCGACCTGGCCAGCGCCGGGATGGCGCCTTTTTCGCCGTGGGACCGCACGCTCTCCGCCGAGGAGAAGTGGAGGCGCGTGAAGCCCTTCTGGCCGGCGGTCAGGCATGGCTCCTATGCGCAGGGTACGCGGCTGAATATCGGGTTCCTGACCGGTGATACGGACCTCACGGAGGACAACTACCAGCAGCTCGGCCATGTGCTGCGCAGGCAGAACCAGCCGGGGATCTACCGCCGTTTCTGCTCTGATCAGCTGCGTATCGAGCGCATCATCGTCTCAAACGGCACCCGCGCGGTCGAGCCGTTTCCCTACAGCGGGCAGGACCTCAAGCTGATGCGGCTGATCATCGGCTGCTTCAGCCCGCGCAGCACCGCGGAGCTGGAATACTATGAAAAGGCCACTGGCCGGCCCTGGCGCACCGCCCGGCAGATGCGGGAGGGGATCCGGACGCTGGTCGCCGGCGCCGCGCAGGACCGTGCGGTGGTGGGCTTCAAATCCATGGCGCAGCCCATGGGCGCGTATGACATCAAAGGCACGGACGCGGCCCTGCGGCGCATGCGCAGGCAGGGCCGCCTTGGCCGGGATGAGCAGTCCGTCGTCAACCGGTTCTTCTATGATGAGGCAATGGCGGCCATCCGGCCCACCGGTCTGCCGGTCGCGGTCCACTGTGGCGTGTGGGGTGATTACCGGATGGTGGATGTCGGCAACTTCATCGACCTGGTCATCCGCAATCCCGACATCCGGTTCGACCTGTTTCACATGGGCATGCCGGCCACCCGCGAGACCGGGCTGGTGGCCAAGAATTTTTCGAACGTGACGGTGAACCTCTGCTGGAGCCCCCTGCTGTCAACGTCCATGTTCGAGCACGCCCTGCAGGAATGGATGGACTATGTGCCGCTGAACAAGATCATCGGCTTCGGCGGCGACATCATCTACTGCCCGCAGCTCGCCTACGGATATCTGGAGATGTGCCGGCGCAGCCTGGCGCGGGTCATGGCGCGGCGCATTGGCGGCGGCCTCATGGATTTTGACGAGGCCTGCCGGGTGCTGCGGATGCTGATGTACGAAAACCCGAAAGCCATCTACCGCCTGTAAGCCGGTGCCGGGGTGCAAAAAAAAGCCGCCAAGGGGTCGCCTTGGCGGCTTTTGCGTTGATGCGGTGTTATTTCGGGTTCGGGATGAACGCGCCGCCGCGGCAGTTCTTCAGGTAATTCAGGCCGTGTACCTGGCCGGTCATTTCCAGCCCGTCGCGGTAGATCGGGTCGTGCCATCCTTCGATGTCGATGCAGCCCTTGAACCCGCCGCGCCGCAGCTCGGTGATGATGTCCGTCCAGTTGGAATCGCCGAAGCCGGGGGTGCGGTGGTAGGCCCACTGTTTCGGGCCGTTCACGCCGTATTCCCGGATCACATCCCAGAGGATGGAGGCGTCCTTGCCGTGGACGTGGAATATCTTGCCCACCCACTTGCGGAGCTGCGCCATGGGGTCGATCAGCTTGACCATCTGGTGGCAGGGTTCCCATTCAAGGCCCATGTTCTTCGAGGGCACGGCGTCGAACATCGCTTCCCAGGCCACCGGGTATTGCGCGATGTTCCAGTCGCCGCTCTTCCAGGTGCCGCCCATCTCGCAGTTTTCAAACGCGATCCGCACGCCGCGGTCTTCCGCGCGTTTGGCCAGCGGGCCGAACACGGCGGCGAACTTCTTCATGGAGGCGTCGATCGGCTTGTCGCGCAGTCGCCCGGCAAACCCGGTGACGATGTCCGCGCCGAACAGGTGCGCGTTGTCGATCAGGGTCTTCCATCCGGCCACGGTCTTCTTGTCCATCTCGCCGTTTTCCAGGGGGTTGCCGAACATCGAGACCGTGCTGATCTTGATGTCATGGCCTTCCAGCGCTTCCCGCACTTCCGCGGCGAATTTCGGGATGGAGATGTTGCCGATCTCCTGCCAGAAGGTGATGGAGAAGCTTTCAAACCCGTGGGGGATGATCTGTTTGATGTAATCGACGCCGGTTTTGGCGCTGACGAGCGTCCCGATGCGGATGTCTGCGTGTGGTTTAATCATGGTGTTCCTTCCTTTTTGTTATTTTTCCAGACCTGTTTTGATCAATACCCGTTTGCCGGTTTGCGCGCTTTGGATGGCGGCAAAGACCATGGCCAGGCTTTTGATGTTGTCGGTGCAGATGGTTTGCGGGATGCGCCCTTGCTGCAGGCAGTCCAGCCCGTCATGGATGAACCCGGCATGGCCTTCGCTGGCCATGGCTTCAAAGGGCGGCGCCGCCACCTCTTTCAGGGGATATGCAAACCCTTCATTTCCCGTCACGGCCTGCGCCTGGATGCCTTTGCCGCCGTCCCACGTGGCGCTGCCTTTGGTGCCGATGGCGCGCCAGCTGGACTCCCAGGTGGTGCGCAGCCCTTCCGCGCACCAGCTGCCGCGGTAGGAGTAGATGATGCCGTTGCTCATCTCGAAGATCGTGATGGCGGAGGCGTCGTGGTCGTACCATGAGCCCTTCGGGTTCCATTCCTTGCAGTACACCGCCATCGGTTCCGCGCCGGTCAGGAACCGGGCGGCGTCGAAGGTGTGGATCGCCATGTCGAGCAGCAGGACGTGCTCCATGCGGTCGCGGAACCCCCCGAAATGCGCGCCGATGAAGAAGTCGCTGTACAAGGTTGTCAGGTCGCCCAGTTCGCCGTCTGCGATCAGCTTGCGGAACGCGCGGATTTGCGGCGTGAAGCGGCGGTTCTGCATCACGGCGTAGATTTTGCCGGACTTCTGCGCCGCGCGGCACATGGCGCGCGCGCTGGCCAGGCTGTCCGCCAGCGGCTTTTCGCCCAGCACGTGGCAGCCGGCCTTCAGCGCGGCGAGGGTCACGTTCTTGTGGGCGCCCGGCACGGTGCAGTCGAACACCAAATCCGGCTTGACCGCCTTGATCATGGCCTTCAGGTCCGTGCCGGTCTGCGCCTGGTCGAGCTTGAACTCGGCCTGGCGTTTCCGGGCGGCTTCCAGGTCCAGGTCCACGATGCCGGCGATCACCACGTCCGGCCGCTTCGCGGCCGCCTCGAACCAGGCTTTGCTGATGCCGCCGCACCCCACATGCACAACTTTCAGCGATCGGGACATATCACTCCTCCACGGTTCTGGATTCTGTCTTCTGACTCCTGAATTCTGTCTCCTGTATTCTCTCCCTGATCATCCGCCATACGTCGGCTTGTACCAGCCGATTTCGGTGTTGCGCCAGTGCTTGAGCATGATGTCCACCTTGCGCTCCAGGTTTTCCAGCAGGTTGGCTTCCAGCACCAGCGGCCCGGCCAGCGACGGATGCGGCGCGGTGTAGAACAGCTTGACCGGTGATTTCTTTATCAGGTCGATCAGCTCGTACGTGTTGTCCAGCTCCCAGCGCAGCGCGCGGTTCATGAACCAGAGGCCCTGCGAGCCGAAGTTGCCCTTGGGCATCGACGGCCGCTGTTTCTCGTCCACCATGGTGGTTTTGGGTTCGCGCTGGTTTTCCTCGTCGCGGATGTAGATGAGCGTGCCCATCTGCAGGTATTGGCGCACGGTCAGCGACAGGCATTTCAGCGCGCGCATGCGGAAGGCCTCGCCGGTCAGCCGGTCGCGGTTCTCGGCTTTCTTCGCCTTCTTCGCGGCCGACTCGAATTTCTGCGCGGCGCTTTCAAACGTGCCGGACACGACGTCCATGGCGCAGCAGATGCGGCCGGCCTCCTCCCAGTTGGTCACCATCTGGTAGCCGGACCGGTTCAGGTAGTCCAGATGCCGGTCGGGATGCGCGGCCTGTGACTGGTAGATGTACGGCTCCCAGTAGGCGCGCTCGTCCTCGGTCAGCAGCTCCTGGTGCGCCACCAGCGGGCGGGTGAGCCAGCGCAGGAAGATGGTCCCTTCCTCGGAGACGCCCGCCATGCCCCAGCGCGTGCGGCCTTCCTCATGCAGCAGCCAGGCGTCCACCACGTCGTCTGACGCCTCTTTGCCGTACATCTCCTCCGCCATCTTGACCAGCACGGCCATCTGCTCGCGGCGGTTGGTGGCTGGCGGCATGCTCATCGCGATCTTCAGCGCCTCGAACGACTCCATGGCGTTGCCGCCAGCTGAAAATGCGTAGGCTTTGGCCGTCTGGAGGGTGCGCGCGCCCGCGATGATTGAGAGGGGGCTGGGCTCCTTGTCGACATACGGTCCCACGAAATAGACGCTGCCGCCCCATCCGCCGGCGCCCAGGTGCGAGCATTCCTCTTCATGCGGCCCGGGGCAGCGGCCGTTGACGCCGATGCCGGGTTCCATGGAGCGCAGCACCAGGTGCACCTCGTCGTCCACGAACCAGCCGTACACATTGGTGAAGATGCGGACGTCCTTGCCCAGGTCCAGCGCGCCCTGCCGCATGCTCTTCAGGAAGTCGCGTACGCGGAGGCCCATGTCGCGGCCTTCGTAGCCGGTCGGGCCGTTGATGCCGTTGAACAGCCGCTTCTCCCACGGGTAGAATCCGCCCGAGTCGTTGGTGTTGAACGTGAAGATTTCAATCAGGGGGCATTGCTTGACGAGCTCTTTCATGGCCTGCCGGTAGGCTTCGCGCACTTCCGGGTGGTCGGTGTTGGGCGCGAAATAGATGCCGGTGGCGCGCAGGGTGTTCTCCGTGCGCGAGCCGCGCCACTGCGGGTGCTTGCGGTACACGGCCTCGCTCAGGAAGTGGGGCTCGGTGCCGTAATACGCGGCCTTCATGCCCAGCTTCTCCACGATCTTGTGCTTGGCCTTCATGAAGGTCATCTGCTTCTTCACCCACGCGGCGGGGTAGGCGTCCTCCAGGCCCGGCGGGGTCACGTGCTTGAAGAGCGACGGCAGGACCGCCGCCCACTCGCACCAGGGGCAGTCTTTTTCCGAGCCCGGGAACGGCGTGCGCTCCGACAGGTCGGAGATGAAGATGTGGGTGAATCCCGCCTTCTTGGCGGCCGCGGCCAGGGTCTCGAACTCCTTGAGGTCGTGGGTGCGCGGGTTGAACAGCAGTCGTTTCGGTTGTGTGCTCATATGTTGTTTCCTTTGCCTGATTGGGCATCAGGGTTCAGTGTTCGGGGTTCAGGAAGGACATGGGATCGTCCTCGCCATTCTTCCTTGCCGCCGTCACTTTTTTATCTCGCGCTGTATTCGGACCTCCAGGGGCAGGGGAGTTTTTTTTGCTTTCGCTGAACCCCGAACCCTGAACCCTGCGGCTGGCTCTGGCCCCGCCCGCCCGGGCTATCGTGTTTTTCTTATGTCAATTCTGGACAAATGCCCAGGCATTCAGAATTCAGAATATCCTCGTCGTCGCTCTCATTCTGACTCCTGAATTCTGACTCCTGACTCCTGTATCCTGTCTCCTGTCTTCTGCCGCCTCACCCGCCATACGTCGGCTTGTACCAGCCGATTTCGGTGTTGCGCCAGTGCTTGAGCATGATGTCCACCTTGCGTTCCAGATTTTCGACCAGGTTGGGTTCAAGCACCAGCGGGCCGATAAACGAGGGATGCTGCGCGGTGTAGAACGGGTTGACCGGCGCCTTTTTCAGCAGGTCGATCAGCTCATACGTGTTGTCCAGTTCCCAGCGCAGCGCGCGGTTCATGAACCAGAGGCCCTGCGAGCCGAAGTTGCCCTTGGGCATGGACGGCCGCTGGAGCTCATCGACCATGGTCACCTTGGGGTCGCGCCGGTTTTCCTCGTCACGGATGTAGATGAGCGTGCCCATCTGCATGAACTGGTGCACGGTTGACGCCAGGCACTTGTTGGCGCGCATGCGGAAGGAATCGGCGATCAGCCGGTCGCGGGCGCCGGTTTTCTTCGTCTTTTTCGCGGCTGCCTCATACTTCTGCGCGGCGCTCTCGTAGCTGCCGGCCACCCCGTACAGGGAGCTGCAGACCCGGCCGGCCTCTTCCCAGTTGGTCACGTGCTGGTAGCCGACCAGGTTCAGATAATCCAGGTACCGGTCGGGGTGCGCGCCCTTGGAGTGGTAGATGTACGGTTCCCAGTAGGAGCGTTCATCTTCGGTCAGCAGTTCCTGGTGCGCCACCATCGGGCGGGTGAGCCAGCGCAGCATCACCGGGCCGGCGAACAGGCTCGCGCCCACCGCGCCGGCGACCGTGCCGGCGTGTTCGGCCGTGGCCCAGGCGTCCACCACATCGTCGGCCGCTTCCTTGCCGTACATCTCCTCGGCCATCTTGCTGATCACCGCCTGGCGGCTGCGCGTGTTGGTGGCCGGCGGCATGCTCAGGGCGATCTTCAGCGACTCGAACATTTCCGGGGCGCTGCCGCCGGTTAAGAAGCCGTAAGCCTTGGCGGTCTGGATCGAGGCCGCCGCATCCACCATCGACTGCGGCGCGGGCTCCCGGTCGATCAGCGGGGCCGGGAACCACCCGCTTCCGCCCCATCAGCCCATGGGCCGCAGCGAGCACTGTTCCTCGTACTGGCCCGGGCAGCGGCCGTTGACGCCGATTCCGGGTTCCATGGAGCGGAGCACCAGATGGATCTCGTCATCCACGAACCAGCCGTACACGTTGGTGAACACGTGCACATCTTTTTTGATTTCCGCGGCGCCCTGCCGCATGTTCATCAGGAATTCCTTGACCCGGATGCCCATGTCGCGGCCCTCGTAGCCGGTCGGGCCGTTGATGCCGCTGAACAGCCGCTTTTCCCACGGGTAGAAGCCGCCGGAGTCGTTGGTGTTGAACGTGAAGATCTCGATCAGCGGGCACTGCTTGAGGATCATCTGCATGCCCTTGCGGTACGCCTCGCGCACTTCCGGATGGTCGGTGTTGGGCGCGAAATGCAGGCTGGTGGCGCGCAGGGTGTTCTCGGTGCGTGAGCCGCGCCACTGCGGGTGCTTGCGGTACACGGCCTCGTTCATGAAGTGGGGCTCGGTGCCGTAGTAGGCGGCTTTCATGCCCAGCTTTGCCACGATCTTGTGCTTGGCCTTCATGAAATCCATCTGCTTCTTCACCCAGGCCGCCGGATACGCGTCCTCCAGGCCGGCGGGCAGGGCGTGTTTGAAAATGCCGGGGAGGATGGCGGCCCATTCGCACCAGGGGCTGTCTTTTTCCGCGCCCATGAGCGGGGTGCGGTCATAAAGGTCGGAGATGATGATGTGGGTGAATCCGCCCTTTTTTGCCTCGGCGGCGATGCGTGCGAATTCTTTCAGATCATGCGTCCGCGGGCTGAATACCATCTTGAGCTTCGGCGATATCATGCGATGACTCTCCTGTTTTCGTTTTGAAAGGGGAAACTATACGGTCAGTGCGGGGTCGGGACAATGGCAAAGTTTGAAAAAATCCCGCCCGGGCGGCCGGGCGGGATGGCGTGCGGCGGGCCTTACAGCCCTTCGTTGTAATAGATGTACAGCCCGTCCTTGCCCGGCGCGACCAGGTCCAGGCGTCCGGTGCCGCGCAGGTCGGCCAGCGCGAAGTGGATGCCGCAGCCCTTGCCAATGCCGATCGGCCCGTAGTCGATCACCTGCTTGGCGAACGCTTCGCCGTTCCATTTGAAGTAGTAGATGCCCACGTCGTCCCACTCGCCGACATCGTTGCCGTTGTGGGCGCGGTGCCGCTTGCCGGTGACCAGCTCGCATTCGCCGTCGCCGTCGATGTCCGCCCAGATCAGGTCGTGGTACTGCGAGTTGTACGGGTCGATCGCGTGCTTGACCCACGTGCGCTTGCCCTTCACGAGGCGCTGCTCATACCAGTCCAGCCCGTAGCGGTGCGCGCTGCCCACGATCAGGTCGTTGAGCCCGTCCTTGTTCAGGTCCACCACCAGCACCGGCACGCTGGCGCTGCCCAGGTCGAAGTCCGGGTGCCAGGTCCACTTGCCCTTGAACGGGTCGGCGGGCGCTTCCAGCCAGCCCTTGCGCAGGATGATGTCCATCCGGCCGTTCCCCGCGATGTCGCCGCAGCCCAGCCCGTGCTCCTGCTGCTCGCCCTCGGGGAATTCATAAATTGTGAACTGGTCGAACTTGCCGGTGCCGCGGCCGTTTTTCATCTTCAGCTTGAAGATGTTGACCTGCCGGCTGCACGGCGTGTTCGGGATGATCTCGATCTGTCCGTCGCCGTCCACGTCCCAGGCGCGCGTGGTTTCCACATTGCCCACCTCGGCGATGATGTGTTCCGGCCACTGGGCCTTCGGGTCGCCGGGGTTCTCGCGCCAGCGCAGGGTCTTGCCCCACCAGCCGCCGGTGATGAAGTCCGGTTTTCCGTCCCCGTTCACGTCCATGGCGATGGTGGAGAAGTCGTCGTAGTACTCGCCCTCCGCGCGGACCGGCCCGATAAACGACTTCTTGCGGAAGTCCGGCCCCTTGTACCAGAACGCGCCGCAGACGATGTCCAGTATTCCGTCGCCATCCACGTCAAAAACGCCGGCCGACTCGTACGTGTCGTCGGCGACCCATGCTTTCTTCCATTTAACAGGCATTGCAGGCTCCTTGTGTTGTAAAAGTTGCGGTTACTTGTTGAAGCGCAGGCGCAGGTAGTCGCGCGCGACTTTCAGGTCCTCGATCGCCTCGAACGCGTCGCAGGGCGGCTTGCGCTCGCCGCGGATGGCGGCGATGAAGTTGCGCGCCTGCATCCGCATGGCGTGGTCCCACGGCAGCTGCGGGCTGCTGAGCATCGGCGTGGTGCCCTTGCCGGGGTCGCGGTAGATCTCCACCCGGCCCGGCCGGTTGATGGACACCGGCGCCGGCAGCTCCACCTTCACCCAGCCGCGCTCGAACGCCACCAGCACCGATTCCTGCCAGTCCACCGTGGTCTGGTAGGGGGTCATCTCGATGGTGCAGGTGATGCCGCTGTCGCTTTCGCCCACCAGCAGCACGCCGGCCTTGTCCACATACTTGGCCTTGTAGGATTCGCCCAGGAAGAACCGCATCAGGTTGACCTGGTGGATGTAGTAGTTCACGAAGCTCTTGAATTCCTTGAACCCGTTGGCGTCCATGTCCGTGGGCGGCGGCTCGACCGCCAGGTTGGGCATGGGCGCGTCGTCGCGGACCAGGTCGAAGAAGCCGTTGGCGATCCAGTCGCCCGCCGGCATCAGGATTCGGACATAGCGCATCTTGCCGAGCTCGCCGCTGGCCTTCAGCTTGTCCACTTCCGCCTTGGCATACATGGAGGCGGGGTCGCTGCGCTTGTGGTAGCCCACCATGATCCAGGTCTTGCTCTTCTTCAGCGCCTTGAGCACGGTCTTGGCCGATTCCAGCGTGCTGGAGAGCGGCTTCTCGATGAAGATCGGGATGTTGGACTTGAGCAGGTCCGGGAGCAGGATGCCGTGGCGCGAGAAGGGCTGCGAGGCCACGATGCCGTCCAGCTTCTCCGCCTTGAGCATCGCCGCGGCGTCGCTGTAGACTTTCGGCACGTTGTACTTGGCCGCCACCCGGCGGGCGATCGGTTCGCGCAGCTCCGCGAGCGCCACCACTTCGCAGCCGCTTTCCGACGCGTAATTCCGCAGGTGGGCGCACTGTCCCATGCCGCCGACCCCGACGAATCCGATCCGCACTTTTTTCTCGGCCATCTGATGTATCCTCCGTTTTTTGGCAGAAATTGCCGTTCCGCGTGCTGGTTGTCGTTGCGCCCTGTTGCCGCGCAGCAGGCGCAATTGGCTGATATATTCCCATACCTGGCGCAAGATCGCCAGTTGACATAATTGCTCTTTTATTGCAGAAATTGCGCATGGCTGAATTTCGGAAAATCATCCCCGGCTGGACCGGCTGCTTCCGGCCCGATGATTCCCGCTGGCACATGCAGGCCCATCACCATGCGCACTATGAGATGGTGCTGGTGGTCTACGGCATGGAGCGGGTGGCGGTGGGTGGCCGCATGCTGACGGTTTCCGCCGGCGAGGTGCTGCTGTTCCGGCCCGGCATGGTGCATGAGGAGTGGGGCAACGGCCCCGAGGCGTTCCAGAGCCTGATCGTGGGGTTCCATGCCGGCGGCCGCATGCCGGACTGGCCGCTGGTGACGCCGGACCGTGACGGCCGGCTGCGGCTGATGGCCGCCTGGCTGTATGAGGACCGCGACAGCGCCCGGCCCGAGACCCTGGCGTCGCGCCGCGAGCTGTTCAGCGCGCTGCTGCACGAGTTCGTGCGGCTCCAGGGCCAGGAGGCGGGCGAGGATCGGCTGGTGGCGCGCATCCGCAGGCTGATCGCCACGCAGCTGGCCGGGCCGTTGACCGTGGACCAGCTGGCGCACGAGGCGGGGATGAGCAAATTCCACTTCATCCGCCGCTTCCGCGCGCTGGCCGGCCGCACCCCGATGGAGGAGGTGCGCGCGGCGCGTGCCGCGCGTGCGCGGGAATTGCTGCTGACCACCTCGCTGCCGCTCAAGAACATTGCGCCCATGGTGGGCGTGGGCGACGTCACTTCGCTTTACCGCCTGCTCAAACGGTTCACCGGCATGGCGCCGCGCCGCATCGCGCGGGTTAAACAGATTGGAGCGGTGAAAAAATGAAAACATCAAAGAAGAGCTGCCGCCGCTGCGGGCGGTGCTGTTATGTGAAATACCGGCTGGACGGAAAGGTGTTCAACACCCGGCAGGCCTGTCCGCATCTGGATGTGCGCACGCGCCTTTGCAGGGTGTATGCGCGCCGCCGGCAGGTGAATCCGGAATGCGGAAGCGTGGCCAAGGGCATCAAGGCGGGTGTGTTTCCCGCGGATTGCCCGTATGTCGCGCACCTGGCGGATTACCAGCCGCCGGTCAAAGGCCGGCTGGGCGCCGCGCTGGTGGCGCGGATCGAATCCGGCGAGCTTAAGACCGCCCGCGCGGTGCTCAACGCCATGGGTAAGAAGAAAAAGCCGGTGCAATGAAGATCCCCGTGACCTTGCGTCACGGGTGAATCAAGCTTTTGCCTCCTGTGACGCAAGGTCACAGGGAGGCCCAGAGTCTCATGAACTGCTAGATTCGCTTGATTGCCGTTGCCCGTATGGTTCAAGTCTTAATCTTCATGATGTCATCTTCTTCCGATCATCGATACCCAATTATAACCCTTGCAAAAAAAATACGGCTGCTATCCATTGTCCTGTGAAATCCATGGCGTTGCGCCATGGAGGCGAACCGCATGGCGCATTTCGGTGTCCCGAGTCCTCGAAGGACCGTGGAAAGAATGTGGTAAGTTCCGAGGGCCAGTGCGGCGTCGCGGGTGGGGTGGGTAAAAAGACAGTACTCAGGGTTTCAGGACAAGGAGTGCGATCGTACCTTTGTGAATCAATCCCGCCCGATTGCCGGTGTCCCGAGAAATCATTTTGTGTTGCACAAAATGAGGCGAACCATGGCATGCATTCGGTGTTCTGCCGGGAAAACGGCTGGATAAGTTTGTCCTGGCTGGCAGGCGTCTCAGGCGGCGCTGTATAAGTATACGCGTCGCCTGTACGCAACGAACCAGACGGGATGAAATCGTCCAGCCCTTTTGACGGCCGAATGCGTGCCATTTTGATTTTGCTCACGCCCTCCTCGCCATGCTCCTTGCGCTCTGCCCACCCGTGCCTTTCCTGCTCTTGTCTCTTGCTTTTCCCGTCGGGTAAGCGCATGGTGATTGCGTTACGGGGTGCTGGCCCGAAAGGCGGGCCGGCTGAGATCACACCCGCGGAACCTGATACGGGTAATGCCGTCGTAGGGAGACCGGTTGACCTTTCGGTCATAGGTACGTTCTCTTCCTCCCGGCCTCCCATGGTTCCCGCGGTGTCTTTATACATGGGAGAATGATGATGAAAAACAACCTGACATTGATGCAGCGTGCGCAAAAAGGCGAAATCACGCCTGCATTTGAAGCCGTGGCGCGAACCGAGGGCCTGGCGCCTGAAACCGTGCGTGCCGCGGTGGCCGCCGGCCGCATGGTGGTGGCCTGCAACCAGCGTGCGCCTAATGGCTCGTGGGTGGGCGTGGGCCCGGGCTGCACGGTCAAGATCAACGCCAATCTGGGCAGCTCCGCGCTGTCCAGCGGCCAGTCGGTCGAGGTGGACAAGGTGCGCGTGGCCGTGGAGGCGGGCGCGGACTTCATCATGGACCTCAGCACCGGCCTTGATGCCGACCGCATCCGCCAGGCGGTGCTTGCCGCCAGCCCGGTGCCGGTCGGCACCGTGCCGATCTATGACGCCATCGTCAATGTCGAGCGGGTGGAGGACCTGACCATCAGGCTGCTGCTCGACACCATTGAGCGGCACGCGCAGCAGGGCGTCAGCTTTGTCACCCTGCATGTGGGCCTGCTGCAGCGCCACCTGCCGGCGGCCGACCGCCGCCTCATGGGCATTGTCAGCCGCGGCGGCGCGCTGCTGGCCTCATGGATGCGCACGCACCGGCGCGAGAATCCGCTGTATGAGCATTTTGATGAAGTGCTGGCCTTGTGCGCCAGATATGATCTCACGATTTCGCTGGGCGACGGCCTGCGGCCGGGCTGCATTGCCGATGCCTCCGACGAGGCGCAGTTTGCCGAGCTGGATGTCCTGGGCGAGCTTGTGCCGCGCTGCCGCGCCGCTGGCGTGCAGGCCATGGTGGAAGGTCCCGGCCATGTGCCGATGGACCAGATCAAGCTGAACATGGACCGGCAGGTGGCGGCCTGCGATGGCGCGCCGTTCTATGTGCTGGGCCCGCTGGTGACGGACAGCGCGCCGGGCTATGACCACTTCACCGCGGCCATGGGCGGCGCATGGATGGCCTATATGGGCGCGGCGCTGCTTTGCTGCGTGACGCCCAAGGAGCATCTGGGCCTGCCCAATATCCAGGACATCCGCGAGGGGGTGGTGGCCTTTAAGATTGCGGCGCATGCCGCCGATCTGGCGCGCGGCCATGTCAAGGCCCGCGCCCGCGATGACGCCATGTCCCGCGCCCGCGCCGCGTTTGACTGGGAGGCGCAGTTCAAGCTGGCGTTGGATCCCGCCCGCGCCCGCGCCCTGCGCGCGGAGGCGCTGCGCGAGGCCAATATCCAGCCCTCCGATGACCACTGCTGCACCATGTGCGGCCCGAAATTCTGCGCCGTGCGCGTCAATCAGGACTCCCGCAAGTGCGCTAAAAAGGCGTAGGTGCGGACGATCCCCGTGACCTTGTGTCACGGGTGAAGCAAGCTTTTGCATCCTGTGACGCAAGGTCACGGGGATGCCCGGCGTCTTTATGTATTGGGCTCAAGGCAGGCCAACTCTTCACGGAGCGGTGCGAGCCGCGTGGCGAGATATTCCTCGATGCAGGCGGGGGTCACAAGGCCGGCAAAACTTTTCCGGACAGCGTCCGCCACCGGTTCCGACTCCTTGAGGAGGCGGTCCAGATGGTTCAGGTCTTTGCTGGCGAGGCGTGAGCTGCTCCGGCGCGCATCCATCCGGCAAAGCGCAAGCTGTTCGCGCAATGATTGCACCGTCTGCCATCCGCGCCGCCGGATCGCCGCGAGCTGCTCCATGGCCGTCTTGCAGGCTTCAAAGCGTTCCCGTTCACCCGCGCTTTCGAGGGCGGCGATGCAGGCCTCGATGCCGCCTTCTGGCAGTCGGCCATCGTGCAGGATGACCCCGGTGTCGACCAAGGCGTCGAGCGCCGCATCAATGGGCTCGCACTGCACGCGGTCGGTGGAGTAGCGGCTCCAGGCGGTGGCAATGACCCCCGCATATCCGTAACGCTGCGCGACTTCTGCCCAGGCGAGGGCGTTCAGCTCCCGTTGGCCGATGTCCGGCCGGTCCACATTGTGGCCGTCGGCGCCTTTGTAGGCCGTCGCGCCCCACAGGGTGATGCCGCACGCATGGAACCGCTCGATGTATTTTGTGGTGAAGTGCGAGCCGGGCGTGTCCGGATGGCCTGAATAGCCCCACGTGACCAGGTCGCTCCGGGCGGCCAGCGCTTTCAGCGCGTCAGGGTCCCAGTCGATCATCATGTCGTGCCACAGCATCGGCCGGATCGCCCGCGTCTTGAGGTGGTCTAGTATCGGTTCGACATGCTGCAGATAGAGCGCCGCCTTGCCGTGTTTGGCAACATAGGCCTTGGTCTGCGGATGCGTGCCCATGCTCCGCGCCTCGTCGCCGCCCAGATGGAAATAGCGGACATCCGGCATGAGCTTCAGGACGTCATCCACCATCTTCATGACCAGGTCGCGCGCGCCGGGCGCCAGCGGGTTCAGCACCGAGGAGCTGTCCGGCTCTTCCCGCAGGTGTTCGTAGCCGGGCACTTTCAGCGGCGTTTCCATGTGTCCCAGGCACTGCACCAGCGGAATGATCTCAAGTCCCTCGCGCCGTGCCGTCTCCCGGAAGCGGGCAACATCCTCGGCCGTGTAGGCGTCCGGACTGCGGAACCGCGGGTCCACCGTCCACGGGAACATGTCCTCCCACTCGACCAGGACGGCATTGTAGCGTGCGGCGGCGAATAATTTCAGGAGCGCCATGAGTCGGCCGGCGGTTGGCGGCACCCCTTTGAGGTCCAGGTGGACGGCCCGTATCGGGATGACAGGTTTCTTTGCTTTGAACAATTTGCCTGCGGTCACAATCCGCTCCTTTGTATCCCGCAACTTCACGAGCCAGTTTTGAGACGCGCTGATAAGCTCGTTGAGTTGCGCCTAGGTTTCGGCACTATAGCGGAACGCTGTCTTGGCTACACGGGTTTTAGTTCCCACTTTTTCATCCCGCATCGGCTATTGCACCCGTAGGGCATTAGAGGTTTTCGCGGTTGATCAGGTTCACGATCACCTTGCAGATGGTGTCCTTTTCCGGGGGTTTGCTTTCGGCGATGAGCAGGGTCAGGGCAACCAGCGCATTGTCGGCCAGCCGCTTGCCGCCGTCCTTGCGGTAAAGCAGCCCGTTGGCATTGAGGAACCAGATGAACAGGAACGCTCCGATGCGTTTGTTGCCGTCCACAAAGGCGTGGTTCTTGATCACGAAGTAGAGCAGGTGTGCGGCTTTCTCCTCGATGCTGGGGTAGAGGTCGCGGCCGCCGAACGTCTGGTAGATGGCGCCGATGGCGCTTTCCAGGCCCTTGTCCTTTTCCCGGCCGAAAAGTCCCCCGGCCAGGGGCCCCATGCTTCCGGTCATGCGGGTGATCGCGCCGCGCGCCGCGTCGCACGTCAGGACAAAGCGCCCGGTTTCCGTGGTGCCGTTCAGCCGGAGCTGCTGGTGGTCATATTGGTCGAGCAGCCGCAGGGCCAGTGAATAGTCGGTGATGACCTTGAGCAGCCCCTCGGCCTCGGTGCCGGTGACCGCTTTCTCCAGCAGGATGCGGCCCATGACATCCACCGCGGCCTGGAGTTCGCGCAGCCGCGCATTCTGCTCCCGCAGCCTCTTTTCGTTGAGGCTGTACCCCTTGAGGATATGGTCCTTGAGCACGCCGGTTGCCCAGATGCGGAATTCAGTTCCCCGCCGGGAGTTGACGCGGTAGCCGACAGAAAGGATTGCATCCAGATTGAAAAACTCGATCTGGCGTTCAACGGGATGCCCACCCTCCTGCTGAACTGTTGCAAAAAATGCAACAGTTGATTTACGATCCAACTCTTTTGTTTCAAATATGTTGCGTAAGTGTCGGGAAATAACCGACTTGTCCCTGTCAAACAGGGTGGCTATTTGGTTGAGGCTTATCCAGATGGTGTCTTGCACCAACCGGACGTCCACGGCGGTTCTACCATCCTTGGTTGTGTAAAGGACGATGTCTCCGCCGGAGCCTTTGATTTCTATATTTTTCGGTGATGTGCTCATCGCAACTTTATTTAAGCATATCCATGCGTTGGCGGGCAAGCACGGCTTTCCCTTGCGCCGGTCCGATTTCCGTCATTCGCCCCTCCCGCCCTGGGCAAGGTCAAAGGGCAATCCGCTTGCCCGCCATCCGAATTTGGGAAGAGTCTGTCTGGAACCCCATTGAGCCATGACACGGTGAGTTCTGCCCTGTCCACAAGGCACGCGCCGGGGGCCAATACCCGCAGCGGTCTTGGCCCTCGGTGGGGAACACTGCGGCATGGCAGAAGACGCCGTACCCGCAGAGGGTGAATCTTGCTTTGGGCGTTTCCCCGAACATCCACCTTGCCCGGCACGGAAACTCATGACATCATGGCTCCAATGGGATTCCGGACAGGCTCTAAAATCACAAGCCAAGCAGGTGACTTGTCACAGGCCGGATTTCACAATCCTGAAGTCAGACGGAAAAATACTGTTGGCGGAAAGGGCAAGGAACATGAGGAAAGGAAGGATCATCTGCCTGATTCTGCTGGAGGCCGTCCTGCTCTTTATGTTGTTTTGCCCTGTCCTCGTGAACGATCGGCGTCACGTTCATGCATTTGTGGAGTGGAGGAAGAACCGCACCCCGGAAACTGAAGCCCGATGGGAAAGGGAGAACAGCAGGTTGCACCGCGACATGATGATCGACTATCTCACGCTTCTCGGTGCAGTTCTCCTGAACACGGCAGGGATCGTCGTTCTGATCAAGAGAGGGAAGACGGGGCACAACCACACACCGGACGGTATTCGTCAACCTGCGGACGGGTCGCCGAAACCCTCGGTGTGATCGTTGAAGCAGACTCAATAACACGGTTGGGTGAGGGAAAGAGATGAACTGGAGATGCATCAGGCACGATCTGGTTGAAGCAAGGGATCAACTCAACGAAATCATTGCCAAGGTGGATGCGGGCGATGTTCCGTGCGAGGCCGACTATCTTGTGAACATTCAACATGCCTTCCATCACCTCAACGTCGCGTGGAATGCGAGACGATCCTCATTGGCAAAGTATCAGGGGATGACCATCAGGGATTTCAACCGATGGCATAAGTTTCCGCATGGGGCGGGATGGGAACAACTTCACCGGCCCGGCACCTGCAACACCTCGGCGTGGAAGCCGCGCAAAAAAAGTGAAGCGTAACGATTGGGTGGCATTCGTATGTGCACTCGAAAACACCAGCGATTATATTCTTGGTGCTCGGCATCATATTCATCGCGTTTGGCAATCTTGGCCGTTGTCACAACGTTCACTACAATAGTGGGCGGTTGCACTGAGCGGGAGGGCGTTCCCGCTCGCCGGCCATACGTTTTTACCGACAACTCAGGCCGGGAGTATCGCGGGTACTATACGCAACCACAGATGCCCGACCCGGTGATTGGCAAGTCCGGGCGATTGGTTGTGTCATACGAAAACGGTCAAAAGTGGATTGAAGGCGGTTGTGCGAATGGACAATTCGAGGGCCCCGTCAGGATGTGGCGTGAAGATGGCACGCTGTTTTCCGAGGAGAATTACAAATGCGGCAAAATGGACGGCAAGCTCACATGGTGGTTCGCGAACGGGAAGCGACAAATGGAAGTGGACTGTATCGGCGGCAAAAGGAATGGTTTCTGGGTTGAATGGGACGAGACCGGGCGGGAGAAGTCACGCCGTCAGTTTATAGACGATAGGGAAGTGAAAAACGAAAGTGAAGCCCCGCTTGCCAATCGACAACCGAACCAAGGGGAAGTCCAGGATCATGTGGGCGCATCGTTGAGCCAATGGCATCAGCTGGTTGACAACGCGGTTTTGGCGGCGAACATCGACCGGGAAAAATACGAAGTAGGCGAGATGGGTCATCGTTACTTGACTGGATTGAAAGGTGATTTGGCGGTTGCGGCCAGAGGGATAGATACAAGCCGGACGCGCGAGTTTTATTACGTTATATTTGGATCTTTGGGAAAAAGTCTGGGAGGCGGGGTCATTGTTCTGCTGGATGTTAAAGATCAGAAAGCTATTTCAGTCTACAAATTGAGATAAGTATCCGGGCGGGTGACGCGAATGTACCGTGTGACGCCGGGTTCACAATGTCAAGCAAGGGAAAATCATGAAAACGCTTATGACATTTATTTGCATTTTTGCGGTGATTCTCTGTTCTGTTGCCGCCGATATGGCCGCGAAGCCGAAGATGAAGGTTGCAGACGACAGTTTTCCAAGTGGTCATGATACGCCGGAGGCCGCAGCCTGTGACTTGGCTCGCGCATTCATCAAGCGTGATGTGGCGCTGTTCACCAATACTTGCATCAGGCTTTACTGCAATGACAAGGCGTCAGAGGATTACGCGGCGTTTCTCGCGAATACCGTCGCCGAAATAAAAGCGGAAGCCGTCATGAAGGTGCCGTCGCCCGGCGGGCCGAAGTCCATCGGAAAGGTATTTGCAGCCCGTCATCTCAGCATGAATGGGCCTGCGTCGTATGGTTACGCATGCTTTGACTTTCAGGACGTTATGTTTGTGGATGTTGGAGTTTTCCTCCACAACGGCAACCATGTGCTCAATCGGACGTTGGTTATCAAGGACCGCGACGGAAAGTGGTATGTTCATCCGATTCCAAGCGTTTCCCCGTTGTTGAGCTTGGGTCTCAATAACGAGCCGGCGTCGGCGCGGGACTTTTCAGAAGCATACGAGATACAGAAATGATGTAGGCTAACAAGTGTGATCCACCCCTGCCTTGACCCTCAACCCTCTTTCAACTACTCTGCCTTCAAGCAAAGCAGAAAAATCATAATTCTAATAGCCCGAGGAAAAAGATGAAGACACTGCGAGTCATGATGGCGGTGGTGGCTGTTTGTCTTACGGTGATCGGTTGCCGATATATCGGGGGCGGGATTGCGGGGGCGAGTTTCGATCCAATCTGGTATGTCAGGGCTGCTGAACGATACGCTGGCGTAGTGGCAAGCAACAAGGTCACAGTGAGTGTGGCTCGCCTGACAGGAGCGCAGCCGCCACAGTTGTTTGACGACATCATGCACGCCTTTCCAATCCGCCAAGAACGCATTGAGGATGTCTTTGTGTCGATTGCGGGCACTTCGCTTGCAGGCAGATACCGCAAGTACCGGTTTGAGCTTTGGCGTGACAACACCGTCGTGATCAGTGAGAAGTTGCCCAAGGTCTTCAACATGCACCCCGTGCGCCTGGGTATTGGCACAGTGGGCTCGCAATCTGTGATCATGATCGTCAATAAGTCACGATCAAGCACCGGCCTGTACTTCGTCGGCCTCTACACGGCACAGGGTGAAACTCTGTACAAGTCTGTATTGGATGCCGGTCAGGTGTGGGACATAAGGCCAACTGACAATGGGATTGATATATTGGGTCACTCGGAGATCAGGCACATCTCAATGATAATGCAACCCGCACCAAGCGTTGGTGGCGATGGGAAGTCCGCGCTGCAACGCTGACGTTCTGCCATTGAAAATGAAGATATTTGTAATAGTAACCTATTGGGGAGTGATTGCGGCATCGCTTGCCTTGCTCCTGAGGAGTGATCCTCCTGGGCAGGGTGTCAATACTCCGCAGGACATTTTACGCCTCGTGCTTCCAGTGGCTGCCCTCGGTGTCCTCTTTGCCGTCGAAAAGGCGCTTCGTCTTCCCTTGCGCAACATGACTGAAGCTATCTTCCGGCGCTGCATGGCAGCGCCTTTCCTCGTCTTTGGACTCAACTGGTTCTGCATTTTCACCCTCACAAACTATCGATCCCATCGACGGATTGAGGGCCTCTTGCTGACAGCAGTATTCCTGGCAGTCGGCTTCGGTCTTGCCCATGTGTTGGTGTATCGAAAAGCACCGAAGGTAGAACCACCACTTGCCCGCCATCCGGATTAGGTGTTAAATCACAAGCCAAGCAGGGGACGCTATGAATACGGCATCTCAAACAAACTTATGTCTCAACTTGGTGCTCTATGGCATATGCCTTGTTATTGCAGGTGTGATTGCTGGATTGGCGGTTTCATCATTAGAGTCGCAAATGCTCAGCACGGCTGCCATTATTGTTTTTTCGGCGGGATATTTCATGATTTTTCTGGCGGGTGCCTTGTATTATATCAGGCGCGTGCGCCAATGTCAGCTTCATGCGGCTCAGTATGCCGTCCTGTTTTTCGCCTTTGCATGCGGTGCTGCGGTGCACTTGTGTTCTGCCGCGATAACGGGTCAGGCGTATGCCGTGGACCACGATTTTTATTATCTCAGCGCAATGTTTTGCTCGGGGTTGATTTGTGGGTGTCTGTTGCCGCGACACTGGGTTCTGTGCGCAATTGCAATTGTGCTCGGGCAGTTTCCAGCCACCTGGTTCGGACTGCGCGGTCCGTTTGCCGGCATGGGGATTCTCTGCCTGGTTGGCGGTGCAATTCCTGCATTTACCGGGACCGTGATCGGGGCAGGCGTTGCCAATTTGTTGCGACGCATTGTGTGTGGAAACAAATAGCAGGTGTGGGGCATCCGCAGACACCGGTATGCGAATTACTCGTTGATCTGTTGGGTTTTCAAATATGAGGCATCGGAAACATATAAGTCGGAGGCCGGGGTGATGTCGGCGTCCCTCTGTTATTTTTTTATTATACCCGTACATGTGATTATCGCGTTGTTTGGAACATTCTTGGCATTGTTTGTGAGGCCGTTTGATTTGTCCATGAAGATTGTCAAGGTGTCTTGGTCGCTCATGGGGATGCTCATGATTTCCGGGTTTTTCTTCACAACATTGTGGAGCACGTTGGTTTACGGTAATCTTTACGATCATTTTGACTATATCCCCGGAATTGATTGTTCACCCTTTTGGTTGCTGATACAGGTTCCTGAGAATTATTATCGTGGCATGACCAAGGGAACCATTTACGCGCTTTGGACTCTATACGCACTGCTTTGCTGGGGCACCGCAATCGGAATGACTTATGGTGTTATGAAACGACACAAGAAGACTTTTTAGCAAGTCACAAACAGGACGACATTCATCGGCCCGAAGCCGGGTCGATGAAGCAGCCAAAGTGAGCGTTGATCGGGAATATGAAAAAATTACTTGTCAGTCTGTTTGTCGCCGCATCCGCGTCACTCTGCCATGCGCAGGGGTGGCTGGATTACAAGCTTGATATCGGAGACGGGTATGCCATCTGGCGCAACAACTCGATGGACATCAATGTTGCGAATTCCAATGGCACCGTTCTGATGTGGAGTGATCGTACCGGCCCTGTTGTTGCATATGCAACGACCGAGCGGTTCATTTTTACGCGAAATCGCGGTAATGACCCGGAGAGTGATCCAGACCAGGAGTTTTTCTTTGTCCTGACAAAAGGAACCGATGAATTTGCAGGCCCCTTGACAAAGCGGGAATTCGAAAACCGTCCGGAGACAAAAACCGTCTCGCAAATCAAATGGCTGGAGCCCAGGAATCCAAATTTTTGGGTCCCTGCGATTGGGACACTCATGTTTTTCTTGTTCGCAATTCCCATCCTTGCAATCAAGTTCTTCTGGATCACGATTCCAGTGATCATCGTCATCGTCCTTTTGATTAGAGACATCCGGAAGAAACGGAAACAGGACGCCCGATAAACTGCGCCATTCGACACCACCCCGATCCTTGACCCTAATAGCGCGGGGCATAGAAATCATGCGGTGTAAGCGATTTTCTTAGCGATGGCCATTTTATAAGCGTTTTGGTTATCTTGTAAGCGTTTTTCCTGTCCTTGGCGTGAAATGGCACAGATTGGATGGTTGTAAGCGTTTTTCTTGACTGTTGTATTCAGATAAGTATATTTCTTGTCTTGTAGCTGTTTTGCGGAGGAAAGGCATGAAAGAAAGCGAAAAGAAAGAAGTGATGGATAGACCAGCCGGCTACACCGCTTTGGTTGAGCGGTTCAGATTGGATGTGATTCCAAACTGGCACAAGTCCGTGATCGCAGCCAGTGGCATCCGCAGGCATGTGTCGACCGCAGGGTTGGTCGAGGAAACATATCCCGCGAAGTATTGGCCGGGAGACAAGGTGGGTGACCATCTCGAATTCGCCCTCAAGTACGACGGCACGAACCTTGCCATTCTTGCCAGCCTGTTCCATGTTGTGGCAATGGACGATGTCTTGGACTACGTCAAATCGATGCCGATTGGAAAGTATGCCCGCCGGTTGTGGTTCATGTATGAGTTCATGACTGGCAAAGTTCTTCCTTTGGATGATCTGACCAAGGGGAACTACGTCGACCTTCTTGATCCAGACGAGTACTACACCATTAAGGCAGTGCGTCCGGTTCGCCGCCAGCGGATCAACGACAACCTGTTTGGGGATGCCCGGTTCTGTCCCACGATCCGGCGAACCGACACGTTGCGCGGATTCGAGCAGGCCGACCTGCCCGCGCGATGCCGGAAGATCGTTTCGGGTTACTCGCCCCAATTGCTGAAGCGGGCCATGAGCTACCTCTACACGAAGGAAACGAAGTCGTCTTTCGAGATCGAACACATCAAGCCGAACTCAACCCGGACAGAACGGTTCATTGCGTTGCTTCAACTGGCGGAAAACGAGGACTTCTGCCAGAAGGCCCGGTTGCTTGACTTGCAGAACCGCATTGTCGATCCACGTTTCCGGGACACCGACTACCGGACCGATCAGAATTACGTTGGAGAGACGGTCGGTCCGCAGAAGGAAAAAGTTCATTTCGTCTGCCCCAGGCCCGGGGATCTGATCGGGCTGATGGATGGACTGATAGCCGCCCACAAGCGGCTGGACGCGGGGGATGTTCCCGCTGTGGTTCATGCCGCTGCCGTGGCATATGGGTTTGTCTTCCTTCACCCGTTCGAGGACGGAAACGGCCGCATTCACCGATTCCTGATTCATAACATCCTCGCCCGGCACAAGTTCACCCCCGCAGGCATCATTTTCCCCGTGTCCGCCGCCATGCTGAAGAATCTGGCGGACTACGATGGATCGCTGGAATCATTCTCGCGTCCGTTGATGGCGCTCATTGAATACTCGATGGACGGGCAAGGTCGAATGACCGTGCAGAACGACACGGCCAACTGGTACCGGTTCATCGACATGACACCACAGACGGAAGCCCTGTTCCGGTTCATCGAGCAGACCATAGACACCGAACTCGTGGAGGAACTGGCATTCCTTGCCAACTATGACCAGACCAAGAAGGCCATCCAGGATGTTGTTGATATGCCGGACCGCAAGATTGACCTCTTCATCCAGGCGTGTTTACAGAACAATGGGCGGCTTTCCGCGCGGAAACGCGCCAGCCACTTCGAGTTCCTGTCGGATGATGAAGTGACGCGCATGGAGAAGTCGATTCGGTCCGCCTACGGCAACGTAAGAGAATCATGACAATAAGCATCCAACCCCAGAGCCTCTCGGATCGACTATTGGCGATATTCATCCCGCAAGCGACGCAGCCATTCAGCTACTACATTGCCCTCGTGAAAGCTTTCTGAGCGCACTTTGCCGTCCAAATGGAAGGCAACCGCCGAAAGGATGGGTTTATTAGGAGGACTTACCTATGGATCAATCACCTGACAGCCTTGCTGGTGAAATCGTTGCCTTCTTTCTGAAGGTCGAAGCCGCCGTCTTGGAGAAACCAGGGCAGGATGAGCGAGAACTTCTGAGGGAAATCGGCTTTGCTGACGCTCTTCATTTGACAACCAAGACGAGCAAGGCGGCCCTCTTTGGTGGAGAATCACTTGTTCCCGATTACATCCCGACCGATGGCAAATCCATAGTTGAATGCAAATACATTCGAAAGAATAAAGACGGTAGGTTCAACGAGTACGACATCAAGAACGGACTGGCGCAGATTCTGGAACAGGCGGTCTGCCAGAAAAAGGCAAAAGCAGTCTTCGTTTTGCTTGACGTGGGCAGAGCTGGAATTAGGGACTGGAATCCTGACGAGATGAACTTTGTCGAGACGTTCAAAAAGAATCCCTTTGGTATCCGGCTGGAAGTGGTACGCGTGAGGATCGAAAAGGAGAAGCAGGCCGTCGCCTGCCAGATCATATGAACTGCGACCAACGGCGTGGCACTCGCCGGGCGTTGAAGTCTGAGCTACGGTAGTGGTCGGCTCGCTTACGCTCGCCCTGCCTGCCCTGAGCCCAGTCGAATGACCATCCCTCTCCCAACGGGCCAACGCCACGCATAGAGGGTATCGCCACAACGGGACGCCTAGTTTCCTCGCTACCCCTCCACGCCGTCCGAAATAGCCCCCAGCCTTGACCCTCAACCCGTTTTCAACTACTCTGCCTCTATACAGAGGTGTGCGCACAATGTGGCTAACCGGTGGAGGCGTGTCTGAATGAAACGGCGAGCGTCGAGATGCTTTAAAATTAGCATAATCATGGGTATAAGCGCTTTCGTGATGGTTGCGGCGCATGCCGCTAAAGGGACGCCGGATGCTGGGTTCGAGTTGGTTGAAACCACCTATTCCCCGCAGCGGACTTTCCAAATCGAACACTGCTTTTACCGTGGCACCAATCGCCCCTCCTGCTATTGGCAGCACTGGATCACGGATGATGAAAGGCCGCATAAGCGAACCCTTTTATACGAGTCCGATGAAGCAATTGACACGTTGATTTCGCCGGACGACTCGTGGATCGTTCTGAATGATCGGCGTGGCAGCGACGACATGGTCGCGCTCTTGTTTCGGAAGTCAAACGGCATGCGTGTGAATGCGATGACAAACATAGACCTCAAGGCTGAAGCGTTCCGTGCGGCTGCCCTCCAGCAGGGATTTGCAGCGTCCCAGATGTTTGACCATGGGTACTGCGAGGCTTTGTGCTGGCTGGGCCCTCACTCGCTTGTGCTGCACGCGTGGGGTCACATGAGCGGAGGGGCGCTCCTGAATGACTGGTATTGCATATATGACATCAAAAACAAACAAGTGCATTTTGACCTTTCCTCGATCAACAAGGGGGCATTTGAAAGGAAATCTCGGCAATGACATGCCCTAAAAACCAGCAAAAGAGGTAAAGTAGTAGCCGCGCCACGCTGTGCGTGACGCATAACACAATGTTGGGCAGCAGAATGATTAAACTAAAGATTAATCCGCCAGTCGGCGGGGGTGGTCTCGGATTTGACCTTCGTGACCTCTTGCCGCTGTTGGGGCCGCGTGCAGTGTCGTCCTCTTGGCTAGTCTCAGACCTGAACTATGTGTCACGAGACGACAAGTCCATTCCAGCATTTCAGGGGCTGGAGGAAGACAAGATCCCAGGACCGGATATCATCGGCGCCCTGCCGAACCTCCTTCAAGTAATCGACGGCGTCTTTAAAGCATATGAAAACAAGAATGCCGGCGAACCATGGGTTGTTCTTCGTGCGGTGGACAGTTCATGGTGGGAGGTTTGCACTCAGGACCGGACCATTGTCCAAGCAGTTCGACATCGATTCGAGAACGTCGAAGAACAAACCTGAATACCCCCTCCACGCAACCCGAAAATGTTTGCAATCCCATCCCAATCCCATTTAACTCATCCCAAGCACGTTCAATGGAGAGAAGATCATGAAATGCCAGCATTGCGGACATGACTTTGAATCCAAGACGCTCGACGCCCAGCAAGGATCCTCAATCCCCTGTCCGGAGTGTAGACAGATGAGCAGCGCGCACTACACCATTCAGGATGAATTGGCGGACCCTCTCGGGGTCTTTGTTTTTCGTGACACGAAATACGCAAGACCTGTCATTGTGATGATAGGTCTTATCGTCCTCGGCCCATTCATTCTGTTCGGCACGATCTATTGTTTGAAACAAACCGACATGCCCGAAGCCAAAGCCATCGCGGTTGTTGCTCTTATAGCTTTTGCCTTTACCGTTGCTCAGTTTATCAGGCGAATGAGAAAATCTCGAAAGACCTCGAACAGCACCCCCTTCACGCCGCCCGAAACCGATTGACACAGCATTTCAAACCCGCAAGAGTACAGAAATCATCTGGTATCTTGTTGGTAAAACACATGATTGAAAATCTTACAATGTCTCTATTGGGGTACGGTTTCAAGATGCTTTTCGTTTGGGCAAGCTTTGTCCACCCGTTTCAATCGCGGCCGCTCATTGTATGGCCGACAATCATGATCACAACACCGGTTGTTGCCTTGTTCGCGGTGTTCGTCTATCGCACATGGAGAAAAACTGCAAACAAACGCCGTGCATTTAAAATCATCGTCGGCGTGGCCTTGGGATACTGGATGGTCGCAGGGTTGCTGTCGTTTCCCTTGGAATTGGCATGGCATGGAATTGTCGAAAGACGCTTCATTGCGACACACGACTATCTCGGCGGTTTCAATCCGTTCACCCCGCCCGAACTCATGGATTTCACGTTGCGCAATGGAACTTGGGTTGAATCGAGCACATCGTTTTTCTACCTTATCCCCTGTGACATCCCGGCAAAGCCGGGGGCCAGGCAGGTTGCACATGGATGGATTCTCGCGCTTTGGGCTTTTTTGGCCGTCGGCGTGCATGCATTGACAATCGGGATAATGCGGCGGGCACTTGGGAAACACAAGGGAATCCCGCGTTCCTTCACGCACCCCGAAACCGGTTGACACCACCCCGAAAACCCGCAAGAGTACAGAAAACTGTCTGACAACTTGTTCGGAGGATAAAGATCAGATGCAACTGACACCACGCGAAACCAAGATGCTGGCGAATATGCGCAAACAGCAGGCGCAGTGGTTGAAATTGCGCTGGATACAACTCATCACTAACCTTGTGATGATGGCAGCCTTTTTCTTCCTGTTCGTCCGCAGCGTGGACTTGATGAAAGACGGATCCATGATTGGCCTGGCCACTTTCGCACTCTGCGTTCCCCTGACCATATTCTGGATGGGCCTCAGCAGCTACAACGTCGTACATGCACTGATGGAATGGCATGGCAACCCCGAAAGAACGCTTCTCCTGAAACTGATTGATGAGGTCGAAGGTAAGAAACAACAGAACTCCGAGCCAGGGCGGCCAAGTTGCGTGCGGATTAGGGTCAGCCGCTGACTTAATACTTAAGCCGCCCCGCCTTGACCCTCAACCCCTTTTCAACTACTCTGCTGGTAGCAGACATCTGAGGTAATCCGTCAACGATTTTTCTGAGTTTTCTTTCTACGCCTCCTGGGGTCGTTGAGCGATCAGGTTGGCGAGTTCGGACCCGCGTTGTTTGAGCGTTTGCAGGTAGAGCGCCTCGTCGTAGGGCTTGCGGTCTTTCCAACAGCGATGAAGCACCCGAATCCATTTGAACGCCAGGGAACGGACGGCGGCGTTGTGTCCCTTGCCCTGTTTCTTTTGCAGCTCGTAGTACGCCTTGGCCCAGGCCGAGTATGGGATGGAGTTCTTGGCGAACTCGTGGAACGTCTGGCGCAGGAACTTCGGACAGTTCCACCGCCAATGCGTCCAGCACTGCTTGCCGCTGCGTTCGATCACGGGCGCGATCCCGGCGTACGTCTGCATGTCCTTCGGGGTGGGGTGCCGCTCGCGATCTGTTCCGAAGGCACTCAAGAGACGCGGCGCCAGAACGTCCCCGGCGCCCGGCAGTCCCTTGAAGATGAACGCATCGGGATGCTTGGCGAACAACTGCGCGATCTGGCGGTCGTATTCCGCGATGGACCCCTGCAAGGTCCGCAGTTGCTTGACCAGCATCTGAACGGTCAGCCGATACGCCGTGATAACTGCCGCGTCCTGGGTCAGCGGCTTGGCAGCGGCGATGGCTTTCAGATGGCCTTCGACCTGATCCGGCCGGCGGCAGTTGTGCGCGTAGTAGAACGCCCGGATCGTCTGAGGCTTGGCCTTTTGGACCGCTTCCAACGTCGGCCATTTCGACAGCCAGTCGCACGCCAGGGGGCTGTTCAGACCGCTTCCGGCCCACTCGATCGCCTGCGGAAAATACAGCTTCAACGTGGCTTGCAAACGCAGGACGAACTTGGTGCCAAGGTCCACGGCCTTGCGCCGTTCCTCGTTCAAGAACGTCAAGGTCCGCGTCTGTTCGTCATCCGGCTTCCAGACGGAGATCTTGTCGCGGTGCAACCGCAGAATCTCCGCCAGCAGCTTCGCATCGCTGGGATCGTCCTTGGCCCGACTGGGCGAAAACGCTTCGCGGTAACGCGACAGAGTCGCCGGATTGATCGGATACAGCGCTAGGAACGCATGTCCCATCAGTGCGTAGATCAAAGCCCCGCGACTCTGTTCCAGACACAACGCCACACGCTGCCACGGATACTGCGCCTGGAGTTCGCCCAGCCAGTCGGTCAAGGCTTCCGGCGTGTGTTCCACGACCCGATGGCGACTCTCGCCCGTGGCCGTATCCCGCACCCACACGTCATGCTTCTCCGCCGCCCAGTCCATCCCGATCAAGGCCGCATACTCCTCCGTTCCTGTTTCCCTGTTGTTCATGCCGGCATCCTCCTGTATGGTGTTGACGGGAACACGCGAGCCGGGGATCCGCGAAATCCTTATAGTGGAGGCCTGACCGCGGCCCACATCTTGAGTATTCGTTTTGATCTCCGGCGCATCGTTCCGGCTCGAACTTCTGCTTGCGTTCATCCCGTGAAGGGGGAGTGTGATTCGTAACCGGTCCGACGCGTGTTTCCTTCTTCATCCAACCGCAACCTCCACTTGTTCACAACCAGAATCGGCTCCGACGCAGAGTTATGAACAGGCGGGTGCGGGGAGCTTCGAGGGGCTCTCCGCCCCGCTTGATTCATAACTCTGGAGTTGCTATAAGGGAAGTGTGACGGAGTTCTTTGGGAAAAAGCCAGCATAGGGATCTTCGGCGTGATTGATCACACACCCATTTTACTTCCGATGGCACACAACGGCACACAATGGTACACATTTCGAGAAATAATTTTGTCTCGCTTTGTTTGTAACCATTTGTCTATGAATGTATTACGCATAAAACAAAAAAGACAGCGTCGTTTTTATGTGCCATTTTGGTCGCAACATGTTTGATTTCAGTTGTTTGCGAAATAATCTACGACTTTGTAGTGCTAAACCCGAGAAGGATTTACATTTTGAGTGTTTACCCGATCGCGACCGGACCGGTTTCGCCGGTGCGGATCCGCAAGCACTCCTGCATGTCGAAGACGAATATCTTGCCGTCCCCACCTGTCCGTCCGGATGCGCCGCTAGTTACGCCTTGGCCCGGGTTCTAGAAAAAGCAGACAAACGTGCCCAGGTCTGCCATGGCGGCAGACCTCAGCAAGGCGATCTCGTTGCCTGACGGGCCGTAGTGATAGTCGATCGTGTAGCCAAACGGCACGTGACTTGCGGAGAGGAACTGGCTGCCCGCCAGTGTGCCGTAGCTGGCGAACACGCAAGCCGAAGCCCCCAAACCGTTCAAGGCTGCGAAATCCACACAGCCGGCAGAGATGTCCAGCGTGCCGGCCACGTTAATCCGGGAGGCTGTCCCGCTGCTGCTCCCTGCCTGAACGTTCAACGTACCGGCCAGCGCCAGGTCACTCGCAAAGGCCAGATCGCCAAGCGCAGCATTGGGCGTCAGGGTGCTGTTGCCGACCATCTCCACGGTGCCGCCGGCAATAAAGCCACCGCCCCGAAGTTCAGCGTTTTGGGCAATGACAAGATTGTCGGCAAAAACGTTTGTGCCTCCCCGCAGAGTGAGGATCGCCGGCTGCTCGCCATCGCCGACGATAAAGGGCGCGCTGTTGGAAACGGTAGCGTTCAGAACACTGAAGGTGCCCGAATTGAAGGCGACCGTGCTGTCGGACCCGTTGGTGGCGATGAAGGCGTCTGCGGATATCCAGCCCCCGTTCAAGGTTAATGCGCCGCGGAGCACTTCCAATGCCGCGGCACGGTCTTCATTGGTGACCGTCAGTCCGCCGCCTGAAATGATTACGTGATTGTCCACTGCGTCGGGCCCGCAACCGATCAACGCGCTGTTGCCCACATCCACCTCCCCGCCCCCGGCAATGGTCAAGCTATTGCCGGACCCGTTGACTCCGACGCGCAGCCTGTTGTCCACGCGCCAGAGCGCACCGCCGCCGGTGACCAGAACCTCGTTGTTGTCGGCGCTGGCAAAGAAGTTGGTCACGTCCCCTGCGTCCGGTCCCAGCTGAATGGCGACCATGCCGCTGTTGCAGCCGACATCCGCGTCATGCGCCGTCACCATGCCGTCCTCGTCGATCAGCAACTGGTTGAAGGCACCGAAGAGCCCAACCGTGAGCAAGGACGTGTTGTTCAGCCGTGAACCGTTCCCCGTGACCTGCACTTTGTTGCCGCCGCTGGCAGCGCCAATGGTCATTTGGCCGCAAACCGCCTGGCCGCCCCCGTCGATGGTTAACTGGTTCCCCTCTCCGCACACACCGAACATCAAATAGAGGCTATTGCTCCAAACTGATCCGGCGCCGCTCACCAGCACTGTGTTGTTGCTGGCGCTGCTGCTGCGGCCGGCGGAACATCGCATGGCCACGACCTCGGCGCCGTCGCGGATCGTCAGCTGGTTGCCTGGCCCGCAGTTGCCAAAGACCACCTCGCCGACGTTGCTCCAAATAGACCCGGCCCCGGTGACGAGAACGCTGTTGCTACCCATGGCGGGATCGTCGCCAATGGAGCTGTTGCCGCCTGTCACCCGTCCGCCGACAGACAGACCTCCGGATTCGTCGTCCGAGAAAACTTGCCCGCACACCGCCACCATGCCGCCATCGGCAACGGTCAGGCTGTTGCCGGCATTCACCACCTCGGTGATCTTGCGGCCCGAGGAAAGACGATTAGGCTGCAAATTTTTGACGCCACTGTCCGCCTGTTGCAGCTGCAGCACATTCTGGACAGTGTCCAAGGCGCAAATATGCAGGTCGCCTGCGTTAAGCCAGCATGAGCCGGAGCCGCTCACCACCACCGCGTTGCTGATGGCCGTCGATCCCACGCCGATCGTGCCGTTGGCATTCACCACCTGCCCGTGATCGGTGATGGCCAACACGTTGCCTTTTCCCGCGCCGCCGACCAAGAGATCGCCGGAGTTGTTCCAGGCGGACCCGTCACCCGTCACCAGCGCGGTGTTGCACCCGATCCGGGAATCCTCGCCGATGGACCCGTTGCAGTCGAGAACGTGCCCGCCGCTGGCGATGGTGAGGCTGTTGGCCCCCGCCACCATGTCAGAGGCGTCCAGCCCCGCGGGGTCGTCGAGGGCGCTGCTGAGGCGGGTGAGTTGCTGCAATGATCCGGCGAAGGAGAGACTGGACCCGACGTGAACGTCGCCGTTGTTGAGCCAGGCGGATCCGGGCCCGCTCACGCGCACCGCGTTGTTGCTGGCGCCCAGGTCACCCGAGCCGATAACGCCGCTGTCGGCCTCCACCTGCCCGCCCCCGGCAATAGTCAGCCGGTTGCCTGCGCTTGCGCTCCCGATGTAGAGATCGCCGGCGTTGCGCCACAAGGCGCCATTCCCGGTGACTGACGCCGAGTTCCCGTACACGGCAGGGCTGGCGCCGACAAAACCGTTGTTGTTCGAGACCTGCCCGCCCTCAAGGACCGTCAGGCTGTTATTGCCTTCCACTGCTGCGGGGGAAACCATATTATTCAATCCAAGGACGCTGAGCATATTGAGCTGGTCCTGCAACAGTATCTGTGCCGTGTCGACGGCACCGATCGTCAGGTCGCCGTTGTTGTTCCAGGCGGAATCGGAACTGGTCACCAGCACGGTGTTGTTACTGGCGGTCGTGTCATTTCCAATCCAGCCCGAGGTGTTGTTCACCGTTCCGCCGTTGGTAATGATGAGGCCGTTGCCAGCGCCGCTGTTGCCCACGTACAGATCGCCCTCGTTGTCCCACTGCGACCCCGAACCAGTGACCGTGACGATATTGTTATTGGCGCCGTAGAGGTAGCCAACCCAACTGTTGGTCACGTTGTAAAGGTGCCCGCCCCCGGTGATCAGCAGAACATTGCATGCTTCGCTTTCCCCCACGAAGAAGTCCAAGCCTCCGTAGTCTTCGCTAAAATTGATGATCGTGGTGTCGTCGGAAAACGCGCCGCGTACCACGGCCAGACTCATTATTAAGACCATCCAGCCCAGTCGCCAGCAGTTCATATGATACTCCTTTTCATTGCGGCAACATCTTATGCAGGTAACATGCCAAATATATTTATTCAACATGTGGTGGGTTGCGGCCAATCACCTACAACGGACAGTGTTTGGCCGTGGTCAATAATGTACGCAATGTTCATCAATGCGCAAAAAAATGTTCAAAAGTGTACGCCAATGGCAACTAAGACAGGCTCCCGGTGAGTGTCTGTTGGCTTAAGGATGAAATCCTTGTGCAGGCGGTGTTCAATTATGAGGTGGATTGGAAAGCGGAGGAGACGATCACAATTGGCATTTATGCCGACAGAGGGCAAAACCGATCCGTAACGAGGCGAGAATCTTTTAACCTAAAGATAGACTTTGGACGGCGCTGCAAAACACGACATGGCCATACTGATCGGTGCGAACCAGGCGTGCCGGTTCCGGCGCGCACGTTGGCGTTTTCTGCAAATATCTCCGGAACGTCACGGGTTCACCCGATAGCGACCGGACCGGTTTCGCCGGTGCGGATCCGCAGGCACTCCTGCATGTCGAAGACGAAGATTTTACCGTCCCCGGTCTGCCCGGTGTATGCACCTTCCACAATCGCATCCATGGCGGGCTTGAGATACTCGTCGTTGACGGCAATCTCCAGCTTGACTTTCTTGAGCAGGTTGCCGGCCTCGCGGTGGCTGCGGTACACCTCGGCGATCCCCTTCTGGCGGCCGCGGCCGACCACATTGCTGGCCGTGACCAGATGGATCTCCTTTTTGGTCAGCAGATTCAACACGTCGTCGAGCCGATCCGGCTGAATAATGGCGACAAGATACTTCATAATGCGTCCTCCTAATCCAACAAGGTATACCCGGCTTCGCGGTGCTGGGTAAGGTCCAGCCCGATCGCCTCCTCACGGTCCTTCACGCGGAGTCCTAGCACGAAATCAACCACCTTGAACAGCACGAACGACATGAGAAATGAATAGAGCATGGTGATCACCACCGCCTTGGCCTGGATCCAGAGCTGGAGCGGATTGCCCTGGATCAGTCCGCTGACCCCCGCGAGGTTCACGGCCTTGGTGCCCCAGATGCCCACGGCCAGCGTGCCCCAGATGCCGCCGACCCCGTGGACCCCAAAAGCGTCAAGCGAGTCATCATACTGGTATTTTGCCTTGAGCGCCGTCACCGCCAGCCAGCAGACAACCCCCGAAAACAGCCCGATCCAAATCGCCCCTGAAAGGTCGACAAACCCCGCGCCGGGCGTGACGGCAGCCAACCCCGCGACCGCGCCGGTGATCATGCCCAGCGTCGTGGGCTTGCCGAACTTCAGCCAGTCCAGCAGGGACCAGATCAACCCCGCCGTGGCGCCGGCGATGTGGGTGTTCATGAAGGCGGTGACCGCGACACCGTTTGCCGCCAGGGCGCTGCCCGCATTGAAGCCGAACCAGCCGAACCAGAGAAGGCCCGCGCCCAGCACCGCGACCGGCAGGTTGTGCGGCGGCGAGATGGCGTCCGGGAAACCCTTGCGCTTGCCCAGGACAAACACCGCGGCCAGCGCAGCCATGCCCGCATTGATATGCACCACAATGCCGCCCGCGAAATCGACCGCGCCCATGCCGCCAAGGGTGCCAAGGAATCCGCCCTTGCCCCACATCCAGTGGGCCACCGGGTCATAGACCAGGGTGGTCCACAAAAGGCTGAAGACCAGGAACGAGGAAAACCGCATGCGTTCCGCAAAGGCGCCGATGATCAGGGCCGGCGTGATGACTGCGAACATCATCTGGAAGATGACAAACGCCCGGTGCGGCACGGTGGGCGCATATCCGGAAGGGTCCATCCCGACAGATGCAAGCCAGGTCCAGTCCAGATTCCCGGTCACGCCCGCCAGATCAGGGCCGAACGCCAGGCTGTATCCGCAAAAAACCCATTGCAGGCTGATCACGCAGAGCATCATGAAGCACTGCATGAGGATCGAGAGGATGTTCTTGCGCCGGACCAACCCGCCGTAAAAGAATGCCAGTCCGGGCGTCATGAGCATCACAAGCGCCGCCGCCAGCAATACCCATACGGTATCCGCCGCATTGATGCCGGGCGGTACGGTTCCGTCAGAGGCGTTTGCAAACGGTACCCAACCCAAAACCGCCAGGCAGCACACCCACATCCAGAATCCACGCAATTTAGTCATGAGCCAATGACCCCTTCCTTCATTTTGGTCGCTTCAAAAGCCGGAAAACACAATCCATCTTTGTATTAGCATAGGCTGTACCAAGACGCGGTGCCGCTTTTATTCCATAGGGTTTAAGGGATCGTGAAATGAAATCAATCGATTGAAAGAGAAAGGGTTATGATGGAAATGAAATAGTCCGGCGGGCGGATCGGGTTGCTGCAAGGGACAAAACAGCACGACAAGTTTGTCTTTTGATGCCACGGATACTACATTTCTGTCTAATACAGCCATAGCTCCGGAAACGGGGCGGTTTCGGCGATTTTGGGTGCGGACATTGTCTCCCAAGGATGGTCATGATTCCCGGACCACGCCCCTTTTCCGCAAAACAGGTTGACGGAGCGTCGAGAACACGCAAGAGTACGAAAACGATTTTGCAATTTATCGGGACGGAAAGGAGCCAAGGGAATGAATAGCCGCGAACGCATCCGCGCCATCATCGCAGGCAAGCCGGCAGACCGCTGCGGCCTGTGGCTCGGCAATCCCGAGGACGCGAGCTGGCCGGCGCTGCACGCCTATTTCGGGACGGACACGGAGGAGGCGCTGAGACGGAAGCTGGGGGATGATCTGCGGTGGATCTGCCCGCAGTTCTTCCCCGACGTCTACCGCAATCCAAACGGCCAGGGCATGTTCGATGCGGGGCTGAACAAGAAGCAGCATGGCCAGGCGGGGCCGCTGGCCGGATGCGAAGATGTGCGCGAGCTCGAGGCGTTCCCCTGGCCCAACCCGGATTACCTTATGTTCGACACCTGCCTGGAGGCGCTGCGCAACGCTGGGGAGTTCTACCGGGCGAGCGGGTTCTGGACCTGTTTTTACCACAACGTCATGGACCTGTTTGGCATGGAGAATTACATGGTGAAGATGCACACGCACCCGGAGGTTGTGCAGGCCGTGACGGACCGGGTGTGCGGGTTCTATTATGAGGCCAACGAGCGGTTCTTCACCGTGGCGGGCGACGAAGTGGACGGCTTCTTTTTCGCCAACGATTTCGGGACGCAGCGCGACCTGATCTGCGGCCCGGCGCAGTTCGACCGGTTCATCCTGCCCTGGCTGGCGCGCTTCACCCGGCAGGCGCACGCCCACGGCCACCAGACGCTGTTCCACTCCTGCGGCGCCATTCACAAGGTGATCAACCGCCTTATCGATGCCGGCGTCGACTGCCTGCATCCGCTCCAGGCGCGGGCCGCCAACATGGAGGCGGAAATCCTCGCCCGCGATTTCAAGGACCGCATCGCCTTCATGGGCGGGGTGGACACCCAGCACCTGCTGGTCAACGGAACCCCGGACGAGGTGAAAGCGGATGTGCGCCGGATCAAGCGATTGCTGGGGCCGCGCCTCGTGGTGAGTCCCAGCCATGAAGCGCTGCTGCCGAATGTCCCGCCGCAGAACCTGGAAGCCATGGCGGTGGCGGCCACCGAAAGCCAGGGATAAATTTCTTCAGCCTTCCGCCTTCACCGCGTTCGGTGCCATACAGTCGCGGCCGCGCCATGCGAACCAGAGGGTGCCGAGCACGCCGAAGACGAAGGCCACCTTCAGGTTGAATTCCGGCGACACCCGCCACAACAGCGCGCCGCCGAAGGCGGCAAACGCGACGATCACGTCGCGGACGAGGTAGTACAGGCCGAACATCGCCGCCTTGCGGCCTTCCGGCGCCAGGTCCATGATCAGCGCTTTGCGGGTCGGTTCGCCGAACTCCTTGAGCCCGCGCAGCACAAACGCCGCCACCAGCGGGCCGAGCGAGTGCGCGTGCATCAGCGCCAGCGGGAAGCAGGCGAAGAACACGAAGGTGATCAGCACGAACGGCTTTTTGCCGAAGCGGTCGGCCATGTAGGCCACGGGAACATAGACGAGCACGGCGGTGATGTTCTCGACGGCCGACAGCCAGCCAAAGGTCAATTCCGAAACGTGATGGGCAATGGTGCGCGTCACCCAGACCACAACAAAGGCATCCGGAATGCGTTCGCAGAACCGGATCAGAATGTCCGACAGCAGCAGGTTGCGCAGGCTGCCCGGCATTTCCGCCCAGAGGCGCAGCGGGTTGGGCTCGGCATTCTTCGCCTGGCGGGAGTCGTCCTCGATCAGTACCTGCTGCACGACCGCCGCCACGAGCGCCAGCCCGAGCGCCGCAAGGAAGGCCGCGCGCACGCCGTTCCGGACCCCCCAGATGGTGATGCAGGTGCCGCCCAGCACCGGGCCCAGCATCTTAGGAACGCGTCGCACCAGCGCCAGCACGGAGACGCCCATGGCGCGCTTCTGCTTCGGCACCGCCTTGGCCACAAGGTCCATGGTGGCCGGCAGCGAGATCGCGGACCAGGAGATAAAGAACGCCGCGCCCAGGAGCACGGCCCACCAGGCAGGGATGAAAATCACGATCAGAAACCCCACCATCGAAAGCGCGTTAAAAATCAACAGCGCGCGCTTGGTTCCGAGGCGATCGCTCAGGTAGCCGCCCGGGAAGGAGTAGAGCGCAGAAAGGAGATCGTCCATGCCGGCCAGCAAGCCGATGGCCATGATCCCCATGGTGGCATTGTGCGTGAGCTCCTGCAGGTAGAGCGGCAGGAAACGCTCGGCCATGTGCTCGCCCATGCCGACCAAGATGACCATGGTCAGCATGCCGGTCATGCTGCGGCGCAGGCCGAAGAATTCCTTCATGCGGCAGCGGAATGGAACTTGGGTGCTTGTCATACGCGTTTCGATTGTCTTGTAGTTGATTTCCCAGGCGTCAGGTGCCACGCGCCAACGCCCACCGTTTGCGGCTTTGGTTGTTGCATGAAGAATGGCGCCTGTCCATCAATCCACCACCACCAGTCCTTCGGCGCCGGTGCGGTTCGGCGGGAGTGGCATTTCGCCGCGCCCGATCATGTCCACCTTCTGCCAGCGGCCCGACTGCCAGCGCCACCAGAACCCCACGGCTAGGATCAGGACATAGACCGTCAGCCAGATCCATGCAGGTATGATGCCAGCCTGCCGATGGAAGATCAACCACTCTCCCGGAAGCCAGACCAGCCAGCCGAGGATCAGCATGTAGACCATCACGAAGCGGGTGTCGCCGGCCCCCTTGAGCGCTCCGGACAGAACGATGTTCACCGTATCGAACATCCCCCAGATGGCCATCATGAGCATCATGGGCTTGCCGGCCCGCACCAGTTGCTCAACGGTGTAGCTGGCCTCCTGCGACTGGAACAGGCGATAGTAGCCCCCCGGAAACAGCAGAAAGCTCGCGCCGGCCGCAAACATGTACACCCATCCGATCATCAGGGCCGTCCATCCGGCGCGCGCCGCGCTGTCGCTGTCCCCCCGCCCCTGGTGCTGCCCCACGACGATCGAAGCCGCAATGCTGATGGCGAGCAGCGGCATGAACGCCACGCTGTTGATGCTGAAGCCGATGTTGCTGGCGGCAAACGAAAGCGGTTCCAGCCGGCCGGTCATGAGGACAAACACCGTGAAGGAGCCGATGTCCACCAGCAGATGACCGCCCGCTGGCGCGCCATAGCGGACCATCCGCTTCATCAGCGGCCAGTCCAGCACCAGCGCGTTTCGCCAGCCCATGCGCCGCACCAGGGGGTCGCGCAGGAACAGGACGAACTGCGCGGCCGGCGGTACGCACCCGGCAATGGCCGTCGCGATCGCCGCGCCGACGATCCCTAGGCGCGGAAAACCCCAGTGCCCGAAGATAAGGGCATAATCCAGCACGACATTCAGCAGGCAGCCAGCCACGCAACTGATCACGTTCGGCCGCATCCGTCCCTGCCCCGTGAAGAATCCGCCAATGGCCGTCCCCAGCGGCACGACCACGCCGGTGGCCATCAGGATCGTGAAGAAGGGGTATTCCTCGCGCAGCACGGCCGGCGCATGCCCGCTGATCCGCATCAGCCAGAGCCCCACCGGAATCAGTGCCGCGATCAGCGGCCAGGAGCACAGCGACAGCCAGATTCCCTGCGCCGTGGCCCGCACGCACCCTTCCGGCTGGCCAGCACCATGGTACTGCGCCACGAACGTGCCGGAATATCCTGCCAACGCGTGAAAAAAACAGATCATCGTGAACGAGAGAATCCCGGCCGGCAGCGCGGCCTGGATGGAGACGGCGCTGTAGTGCGCCAGGAACACGCGGTCCGTGAACTGCATGGCCGTGAAGGTCCCCATGCTCAGGATGAGCGGGTACGCCACGCGCAGCATCTCGTGGTAGCCGCCGGGACGCAGGGCCGGAACATTCAATTCGGATGATGTGGCGGTGGAATGGGGCATATCACGCCTGTTTCGCGATGCCGTTACACGCCGCACCCGTGGTGCATCGCGTTGTTCGCCGAGCGTGCCGGCCGCTGTAGCGGGCGCATGTGCCACGCGCTGTCGGCGGCTGACACAGCCGCCGCTACAATTCCCCACCCTACCTTATTTTCCGTCGCGGATGCGCTGGGTAGTGCGCATGGCGCAGAATTCGGGGCCGCACATGGAGCAATGGTCGTCCGTGGCGCTGGTACTGCGGCAGGCGCGGGTCTTGCGCCAGCGCGCCTCGGCATGCGGACCGTCGAGGGCCAGCGCGAACTGCTTCTTCCAGTCGAACGCCGCACGGGCGCGGGACATCTCGTCGTCGCGGGCGCGGGCGCCGGGCAGGCCGCGCGCCACATCGCCGGCATGAGCCGCGATGCGGTAGGCAATCATACCCTGGTGCACCTCGTCCTCGTCCGGCAGGCCGAGGTGCTCAGCTGGCGTGACGTAGCAGAGGAGCGAGGCGCCATAGCAGGCCGCGGCCGTGGCGCCGATGCAGGAGGTGATGTGGTCGTATCCCGGCGCAATGTCCGTGACCACCGGCCCCAGCACATAGAAGGGCGCGCCGTCGCAAACCTGCTGTTCGCGCTCCATGTTCATGCGGATCTGGTCGAACGGCACGTGGCCAGGCCCCTCCACCATCACCTGCACGCCAGCCTTGCGGCAGCGCTGCACGAGTCCGCCCAGCACATCCAGCTCGCCGAACTGCGCAGCGTCACTGGCGTCAGCCAGGCAGCCCGGGCGCAAGCCGTCGCCGAGCGAGACAGTCACGTCGTGTTTCGCCAGGATCGCCAGCACCTCATCCCAGCGCTCAAAGAGGGGATTCTCGCGCCGGTTGGTCTGCATCCATTCCGCCATGATGGCGCCGCCGCGGCTGACGATCCCCATGATGCGCCGCATGGCCAGCGGCACGTGCTTGCGCAGCAGGCCGGCATGGAGCGTCATGAAGTCCACGCCCTGCTCCGCCTGTTCGCGGATCACGCCCAGCAGCAGGTCCGCGTCCATGTGCGGCACATCGCCCGCCATGCGCGAGATGGTCTCGTAAACCGGCACCGTGCCGAGCGGCACGGGCGAAGCGTCGAGCAGCCCCTGGCGGATCCGGGCGAGGTTCGGGCCGACGCTCAGGTCCATCACGAAATCCGCGCCGGCCGCGAGCGCCACCCGGAGCTTGCGCTGCTCTTCGCGGCGGGCGGAACGTTCCGTGGAGCGACCGATGTTGGCGTTGACCTTGGTGCGGAAGAGACGCCCCACGCCCATCGGCCGCGCACTGGCGTGCGCCGGATTCCGCGGGATCACGGCGTGCCCGCGCGCCACGGCCTTCTGCACCTGCGCCGCGGCCACGCCCTCCGCCATGGCCACCTGCCGCATGGCTGAAGTGATCTTTCCTGCGCGCGCTGACTGCAACTGTGTCACGAAACGTTCCTTCAACTTGAAAATTCAGGCATGAAAACAAGAAACCGTGCTTCGGCTCCACGCAGGAATACTAGCACACGGCCGATGTACGGCGCGAACGGAATGCGCCCCTACGAAAGCCCGAGGGTGGAGAAGACCAGCCGCCGCACCACTGTAAAATCGCCCGCTACCTGCCAGGCCACATCCCGGACCTTCGCGATCACCGCCGAATCGTTTGTGAAGCTGATGACGCGCAAACCGGCGCCGTGGGCGGAGCGCGCGCCATTGGGGGTGTCTTCGATCGCTACGCTGCGCGACGGATCGGCCTGCAGCTGCCGCACCGCCTCACGATATACTGCGGGATCGGGCTTGCCGGGTCCAACCGCCTCCGAACTCAACACCACGCGGAAAATACCCTTCAGACGTTGCGCGCGGATCACGGCCTGCATCAACGCCGGCGCCGAGGTGGAGACCAGTGCCAAAGGCACGTCCCGTCCGGCCAGTTCGCGCACCAGTTCCGTCGCGCCGGAGATCCTGCCGATCCCCTCTGCGATCCGTTGCAACACCGTGTCGTTGATCCGCCGGCTGACCTCCGTCACATCCGCTTTCACGCGGGGATGGAGCCCCAGCACATACCGCATGCTTTCGTCGTTCCCCATCCCCAGAGTGTGCGCCCGCATTTCGGGCGTGAGCGCAATGCCCAGACCGGCCAGAATCTGCTCGATAACCTCCTGCCAGACAGGCTCTGAATCGATCAGGACTCCATCCATGTCGAAGAGAACAGCTGCATTCATATCGGATCTCGCGGAAAAACACGTTGCGCCATTTGCCGGCACCGCTGACCAGCTTTACGTACGGTCGAAGGGTGGATGTAACTGCAGTTTTCCACCAGCACACACGCCGTCCCCCGCCGCTGCACCATCCCCAGCACTGCAGCGTGTGGCCCGACGCAGCCACCGGCTCGGATGGCGGCGTAGACAAAGGACTTCCCCTCCACAACGGCCTTCAGCAGTGGCTGGCCTGTGGCGATCGCGGCGGCAATGGCGGCGCTCAGTGTGCAGCCGGTGCCATGGGTGGAGAGCGGTTTTCGCACGACCGGCGTGGAGAGGCGCAGGAGGTTGCGGCTTATGCAGAGGAGATCGCAGGCCGGGTGTGCACGGTCGTGGCCGCCCTTGAGGAGCACCGCGCAGCAGTAGCGGCGAGCGAGTTCAACAGCCGCCGACTGCGCATCGCAATCCGTCGCCAGCGGTCGCCCGAGAAGAACCTCCGCCTCCGGCAGGTTGGGCGTAATCAGCGTGGCAAGCGGCAGGAGACGCCGCTTCAGCGCCGCGACCGCAGCATCCTCTAGCAGCCGCGCGCCGCTGGTGGCGACCATCACAGGATCAACCACGAGAGGGATCCCCCGGTGGCACCGCAGCACACGCGCCGCAGTCTCGATCAGGCCAGCGTTCTGCAGCATGCCAGTCTTGACGGCGCCGACGGCATAGCCGGAGAAAATCGCCTCATCCTTCTGCTGAGCCAGCATCGAGACCACCTTGGCAAAGGTGCGCTCAAGAAAATCGGCAACCATGGCCGCGTCTGTCGGGGTGTAATTCCGCTCACTCGGTGCCTTGCCCAGCACCTGCCCCATGGTCTGCTGTTGGATAAGCGCGGTGACGGTCGGTGCATCCAGAGTGGCGGCCCCAATTCGCCCGTTTGGCCCATCCAGCACCACCAACAGATGCTTGTCCGACAAATGTGGTGGCAAATCCTCGGGAATGCGGTTGGCCTGGCGCGCGGCCAGCACCGCCACGGGAAGATCACACAGATCCGCTGCTGCCCGCGCAATCGAACGGCGCAAAGCCTTAAGGG
>Ga0118677_10001293_pt1 | contig 53624 bp, 40 predicted proteins | sample AliMusrvi5mmetaG_FD_86154 | JGI IMG/M metagenome (GOLD analysis project Ga0118677, IMG submission 86154) | reverse complement strand
CCAGCGCTCCCCGTAAAATGGGTTTTTGTTTATCCCCTGTGCACGGACTTTATTGCCAGGCTCAACGGCTAGCAAAAGTGACCACCGAATATTTACGTTTATTCGAGTACGGTTCCCGATGCGAACGTTGTCCTCGCTTTGGGCATTAGTCCGGATGGTAACCGCATTGCCTATGCCTCAGCGTCCGGTCTCACCAATCTCTACCTCGTGGATCGAGCAGCCGACAGCTTCAAGCTACTAGGTTCCGTCCGGTCGGTATCGCACGGCGTCCCCCGTTTCAGTGCCGATGGCCGCTACCTGACCTACGTCACCAGCAACGCCAACGTCTCCACTGACACGAACGTGTCGAATGATGTTTATCTCTACGATTGCCTGACATCCTCCAACACCCTTGTCAGCCAGTCCTATGATGCCCCGGCCTCCGCCAATGGCGACTCCGATTCCCCGGACATTAGCCCAGATGGACGTTTCATTGCCTATCGCAGCGCCGCCTCCAATCTGGTTCCCGGCGATTTCAACGGCCTCCCCGACGCTTTCCTGTGGGACCGGCTCACAGGCATCACGATGCTGCTGAGTGTCAGCCAGGGGAGCGAATCGAGCGCAAACAACCGGTCGCTGACACCGGTGTTCGCTGGCGACGGGACTAATGTTTTTTTCGAGACCTGGGCCTCAGACTTGGTCCCGTATGACTTCAACCGCGGGAGCGACATCTTTGCCGTTAGCCTTCTCTCCTCCCGTCCCGTCCCGCCGTTCCGCTCGGCGATCGTGTCAGGCCCCAGCCCCGGCATTTGGATTTCCTGGCTTGCCGTTGTGGGCAAGTCCTACCGTGTGCAATTCAAGAACACACTCGCTGATCCCGCCTGGCAGGACCTCGCCGGCATCGTGACCCTCGTGGGCGCGCACGCTTACCTAAACGACTTCGCCGCGCCCGGCAGCCAAAGATTTTATCGCGTCATCGCGCAGTAAACCATCCATCACAAACTAACATTATGAATCTACATTGCCATAACTTCTCCGTGACCGGACTTACCCAAGCCTCTACACCCCAACAGACGAAGGCGGCCTTCAGTTTGACCGATTTGCTCGTGCTCCTCGGCATGTTTGGCCTGCTGGGGCTCGTGCTCACACCCGCCCTGGCCCGCACGCGGGCCAGCGACCAGGGCTTCCAATGTCTGCACAACCTGAGACAACTCATGGCCGCCACGATCATGTACGCGAACGACTACCATGACTTGTTTCCGCCAAACCCGGACACCGGCGACTACACCCCCGGTCACGACTGGTGCACTGGAAGTGCTGGCATCGGCGGTGGCCAAGAGTTCAATAGTGACATCCTGCTGGATCCGACGCGTTCGTTGCTCGTGCCGTACGCCGGGAAGAATCCTTCTCTTTTCCATTGCCCGGCTGATCTCCGAACAGGCAAATCGCAGGCTCCATCGACGCTCGGTCAAGTTGTCTCCAGTGCCCGAACCTGTTCGATGAACCTCGCCGTAGGCAGCAACCCTTACAGCCCCGGATGTCAGTCCCCAGTCCTTGGCGTCTGGCTGAGTGGTTTTCACTGGTCCCTCCCCAATCCTAACCCCTCCTGGTTCACTTATGCCAAGACGACCTCTGTGTCCAAGCCGACACCCGCAAGGCTTTTCGTGCTCCTTGATGAAAACCCAAACAGCATTAACGACGCTGGTTTTGGTGTTACCATGGTTGGAAACCGATTTGTGGATTGCCCGAGCGCCTTGCACAACTTGGGTTGCAGTTTCGCTTTCGCTGACGGCCACTGTGAGCACAAGCGCTGGCAGGACTGGCGAACCGCCATCTGGCCGGGCTATGGACAAGAATATAACCCGGTCAACCCGGATGTCACCTGGGTCCAGGAAAGGACCTCGGCCCCGAAATGATTAGGGGATCGAATCAAAGCAAGTGCCAGGTGGACGCTTTTCACGCCACGTCCCCCCGGATTGATGTCAGATTCGGTGCGAGCATCACCCTCGCGCTTACGAGCTATGGTGGATTGATAATGCTCAGGGCAGGTTGCCCGTGAAGAATTGATAAAACCAGTTTATGAAGATGCGCCTAATGCGATTTGCCTCCATTCCGGAGCCCGCGGCCACGCCCTATGTCCCAGCCCGGCAATCAAGACATCTGGTGGATGTCCGTGAAAACCACCGCCTTGGTCAACGGACCGGACTTCCACGTGCCATGATCGGCGTCGGTCCACCTGATGGCGCGCGAACGTCCTCACTCGGCTTGATGTTCCATGCCTTTCTGGGCTAAAATCGCCTCATGAAAACAGCACTTTATCACTCTCTCCTCTTACCCCTCGTCGCCATGCTCACTTGCACGTCGTCGGGCGCAGAAGAAAAGTCCGTCGGCGTTGCCGCAAAACCGATTCCTGGCGCTGAAGTCATTCTCGATGGCTCGCGGGAGATGCTTGATGCGCTGTGGACTTATTGGGAGGGGCCGAGATTCGCCTCGTCCCTGCCGATTAAATGGAAGATCGTGGTGGACCCAGTGGATAAAGGCACGGTGGTCAGCTCCGACGATCCTGCCGCCGCCGGTGGCAAGTACGGCGCGGCGGACATTGTCACTAAGAAGCCGCATCGCGACTTCCGATTACACATCGAATTTCTAGTGATGAAGGCTGGGGGCAACAGCGGGGTGTACCTTCAAAACCGATATGAAATGCAGATCGTTGATGGCGAGAAGGGCAAACACGGTATGGGGGCCGTGATCAACGAAACTGAGTCGCCGTATTACGCCTACAACGGTCTCGGCAAATGGAATGCCTATGACATCGTGTTTCGGGCCGCACGGTTCAAGGAAGGCAAACGGGTCGAGAAGGCAATGCTTACGATGTATTTCAACTCCCAGAAGGTCTACACTAATCAGACGATCAATCAAGTTTGGGGCGGGCCGAACTCCGGGATTGACGGTGGCAACGATGGTGGGAAAGGCATCACCGAGACCCCGGGCGGGCTGAAACTCCAGGCGGAAGGTCACGACGTGCGCTTCCGAAACGCCTGGATTAAGGACCTCGACCTGAACGAGCCAAACACCGATTTCTAGTGCGAAATCCAGCGACTCGCGCAGAACCCAAGCTGGATACGCGAGATCACCGGAACGATTCACTCGAACCGTCTCATCAGGCAAAGGTCGTCTCTTCATGACCGCTTGTCGGGGTCGTAATTCGGAAGGCTTTGTCCGGTCTGATGCCGAACGTCCAATCAATCCTGTTGGGCGAGGGTCAAACTCGTTCGCGCTGGTGAGGATGGGCTCAAACCCATTCCAGCACCGGGCAACCGAGGATCAGGCGGCACGACATCCAGGGGCTGCCGTCGGGACCTATGATGGAATGAGGCCTCCAATTCTGCCCTCCAGCCACTGCTTGCACGCCCGGCGATTGCCCTCTACAATGGCTGGACTAAGACTTGGAAAGCAATGAAAGCAGCATATATTACGCAGACAGGAACGCCGGACGTTATCACCTATGGCGATCTTCCCACGCCCAAACCGACCCGCCGGCAGTGCCTGATCAAGGTTGCCGCCGTTGATGTGAACCCAATTGACGTTTACATTCGCAATGGCGCGATTCCGGCCAAGCTCACGTTCCCCTTCATCCTGGGGCGCGACCTCGCGGGCACGGTGGTGGAAGCGGGGCCTAGCGTTAAGGACTTCAAAGTGGGTGACCGGGTTTGGGCGACGAGCCAGGGCTCGGACGGACGACCGGGCACATTCGCCGAATTCGCCGCCGTGGACTACCGCTGGCTGCATCCCATTCCCGAAGGTGTCAGCGACGCGGATATTGTGGCGCTATCGCTGACCGGCGTTACCGCCCAGCTCGGCCTGGTGCGCAATGCCAGCTTGAAACCGGGGGAGGTTTTATTTGTGAACGGCGGCACAGGCGGAGTCGGTTCGTGCGTCGTCCAGATGGCCAAGATTCTTGGCGCGCGCGTCATCGCTACAGCGGGCACCGAGGAGAAAGTTGCGGCGTGCCGGGACCTGGGCGCCGACCTGGCGATCAATTACACGACACAGGATGTTGTGGCCGCCATCAAGCAATTCGCACCTGACGGTGTCAACGTATGGTGGGAAACGCTGCGCGAACCGGATTTCGATCGAACCGTCGCGCTGCTGGCAACGCGTGGCCGGATGATAGTGATGGCCGGACGAGACGCGCGTCCTTCCTTCCCAGTCGGCCCCTTCTACGTGAAGGACTGCTCACTGCACGGGTTTGCGATGTTCAACGCCAATGCACGCGAGCAGCGCACCGCCGCCAATGCCATCAACCGATGGGTAGGGGAAAGCAAGCTGCGCGCCCGTATTGACCGGGTCCTGCCGCTATCCCAGGCGGCTGATGCACATCGTTTGCAGGAAGAGAGCACGATCCAAAGGACGGGAGTCCTGGCCGGGAAGCTCGTACTGAAACCTTAGCCGGACGCTGCTTAGGCGCTTCCAACTCGATTGGAAGCCAAACTCTAGATTCGCTTCTCGTCGGCTTCGATGAAGTCCACGAAGCTCCGGATGTCATCCCGGTGCGCCAAGCCAGCCTGCTCCTTGCGCATCTTGAGGCGCGCCTGCATTTCGGCATCATCCTACTTGGGATAGTCCAGCATCCGTTCTCGGTGAGCCGCTTTGACTGATTCCGGCTGCTTCACGTTCATCCGCACCCAATCGCAGACCTCCCCATCCGTGATGCTCTTCCGCACGACCTCTATGAATTGCTGGGCCTCGATCCCGGCAGTCTGCAGCCACAGGCCGTCAAAGCCCTTGCAGAGATTGGGCTGGTAATCGGGATGCAATTTGCCCGCCTGGTGGAGGCGTATTTTGTCTATGAATCGTGGCAGGTGCATCCAGCCGCACATCGTCTCGCGCGGGCTCCGAGGATAAATGATCTCACTCATGCACCAATCATCCGCGCTGAACCGGCGGGAGTCAACCGCCGGAAAAGGGATGATTTCTACCCGGAATGGCCCCTGAGTCCCCTACTACTTATGGCATCGCCAGGCCTACGGCGACATCTTCCAGCGCTGCCAATCAGTGAACACTAATTGACCTGCCGCCAGTGAGCCAGCGGGCATTTGGGCGAGCGGGAAATTAAACGGCACTTGCTTTTTCAAGAAGGTTTCCAGGATAAAGTTGCCCCAGCTTCGGTCGCCAGCCATAACCCATTGGCTCAGGAACCGGGCGTCCATGGTTTCGGGGGTCAGGTAGAGTTCGTTGATCTTCTTATGATAGTCGTTGATGGCAAAAAAGTCCTCGTGGACGATTATGCCCTTGGTGTCCGGCGCGCACTTGAGCGTCAACCACACGCATTGGCGCTGGCCATACCAGGCGTAGGCCCACGGGATGTCGCTCATGGCCAGTTCTTTTTCTTTCAGCCAGCCGGCCACGGTCTGGATGGCTTGCGGCTGGTAGGGGGGGTAGGCGCGGGGATCAGTGCTGGGAGGCAAGAAGACGAAGATCATCGGCAGGCAAGCAACCAAGCTGAAACCGCCAATGACGACAAAGCGAAATTCCGGGAAGGGCAATGGCATTTGATCCAATAGAAGATAGAACAGACTGACGCCGTAAACCAACACCAGCGGCGCCAGGAGCACAAGCAGGTTCTCGGAGTTAAGCTCGGGGGATTGTTCCGAGAGCTGGGTTCGGCCTAGCGCCTGGGTAAGGGTGAACACCAGGAGACACCCTAGCAGGAAGTATCGCAGCCGCGAGATAGCGAGGTTGCGAAAGCCGATCAGCAACCCGACCAGGAAGAACGCAGCGACCCAATTGCCGCCCAGCTTGGGCAGTTCACTGGTGATGATTTGGCGCAGGTTGATGTTGAGCTTTAGCCAGTAGGGGATCAGCTTCCACAGGCTGGTGGCGCCGAAGTCCGGCTCCAACGAGCGCTGCAGGCGGAATTCAGGGAAGAGCAAGGTGTTCTCCATGATCGTGTAGGTGGCGGTGCCAAAGGGCCTGCCACTGACGCTGTAGTTACGAGCGATCCACGGCGCCATCACCACCGCAAACGCCGCGAGGAGGATCATGGCGAACACGATCCGCCGCTGCCCCCCAAACACGACCACGAACCCAATCACCGGAATGATCAGCCAGCCAAACGAGTATCTGGTTAGCCCGCCCAAGCCGACCATCGCGCCGGCCAGACCAGCGAGCACCAGGATGCCGGCCGGTCCCCATTTGGGCATGCGCGCCTCTTGTTCCAGTAGAACCACGCACCAGACCAGCCCAAGGAAAATCACCATCAACAGCATGGTGGATAGCCCCGACACGCTGAACCGCCACAGCAGTTCGGTGCCCAGCAGCAGGCCAGCAGAGAGCCAGGCAACCCCGGGATCAAAGAGGCGCCGGGCCAGAAAGAAGACCATCACGACGAGCGCCAAAAACAAAAGCTGGTTGAACAGGGAGATGAGAAAGTCCGGCTCGAACCGCCAGAAGCCCCCGCCCAGGCTCCAGAAACGCTTAGTGGTCGAGACGGTGTAATCGAACGGCAGGACCTTCATCAGCGCAGCCAGCACAACTGGATAGACCGGCGGGTTAGCCAGGTCGGGGTGCATATTCCCGAGTTTGGCAAGGTCGGCAACCTTGCCGCCCCCCGGCGCGCCCTGCGTTTCCAGGTTGTGCGTCTTCACCAGGAACATGCTGAAAGGGCGTATGAAGAGCGTGGTGTAACCCTTGCCCTGGGCGATGTTGCGAGCCAGTTGCGCCGCATCCATCGCCTCCTGCGTGCCCATGTTTTTGAAGGCGCGCAAGTTGTAGCCCACGGCCAGCAGCAGCAACACCATCACCATCAGGCCCGCGCGGAAATAGCGCATTCCTCCGCCCACTTCAAATCTGTGCAACAGGTCCTGTAAGAACGGCATGGAGAATGGCATGGTCAAAATCCTTCGAGGTGGTGTAGATGCAGTTTACGGTGAAAATTGCGTCGGCTCATGCCCAGTTTCCGCGCCGCCAGCGTCCGGCTTCCGTCGTTGGCTTTCAAGGCGCGAATGATGAGCTCCCGCTCGGCTTCTTTGAGAGTCAGGCTGTTGCGCGCCAGCAGCCGCGTCGCGTCTTTTTCTTCCGCAGCCCCGGCCACGACCTCGCGGAGTGATGGCGGCAGATCGCGCGCCGTGATCTTGTCGCCCCGGCACAACACCACGGCGTGCTCGATCGCGGTGCGCAACTCGCGCACGTTACCCGGCCACTGATATTGGAGCAACAAATCAGCGGCGTCGGCGGTGAAGCCGGTCACCGCTTTAGCGTTCTCCTCGCTGAACTCGCGCAGGAACACCCGCGCCAAAAGCGGGATGTCCTCCAGGCGCTCGCGCAGCGGCGGCAGCCGAATCTCGACCACCCGCAGCCGGAAGAACAGGTCCTCTCGGAACTCGCCCGACTTGACCCGCTCATCCAGATCCTTGTTCGTCGCCGCGATCAGCCTCAGGTCGGCGCTCAGTGTCTTGTTCGACCCTACCCGCTCGAACGTCCGCTCGCCCAGGAAGCGCAGCAGCTTGACTTGGATGGAGGCGTCAATCTCGCCGATCTCGTCCAGGAAAAGCGTGCCTCCTTGCGCCTGCTCGAAGCGCCCAATCCGCCGTTCGTGGGCGCCGGTGAACGCACCCTTCTCATGGCCGAAGAGTTCGCTCTCGAGCAGCGTCGGCGCCAGCGCCGCGCAATGCACCGTCACCATTGGCTGCCGCGCGCGCGGGCTGAGCTGGTGAATCACCTTGGCGACCATCTCCTTGCCTGTGCCGCTCTCGCCCAGCAACAGCACCGTGGCCCGAGTCGGCGCTACCTGCTGCACGACCTCGAAAACCTCTTTCATGGGGGCTGACTCGCCGGCGAAGTTCTGCAGGCCGAATTTCGCGTCAAGCTGCTGGTGCAACGCGACGTTTTCCACCTCCAGGTTCTGTCGCCGTAGCGCATTCGCGATACGCATCTCCAATTCGTCTATCTGGAGCCGGCCTTTGGCGATGTAATCATCGGCCCCGTGCTTCATCGCCTCGACGGCCAACTCTTCCGAACCATACGCCGTCATCAGGATGCAGATGGGCGGTTTGGAGAGCGATTTAGCCCGCGCGATCAGTTTCATGCCGTCTTCGGTCGGGAGCCGGAAATCGGTCAAGAGCACGTCGAAATGGTCTTGCTCCAGCAGCCCCATTGCGGCCTTGGCATCTTCGGCCAAGTACACGTCGTAACGGTCTTCGAGCGCCGCGCGTAATCCTTCGCGCGTCGTCTTCTCATCATCAACGATCAGCAATGTCGGAGTCATGTCCCGGTCGGCTGCCATCGGCAGGTGCCACCATACAGAGTAAAACAGACCACGGGGGATTAAACAATCGACAAATTGTGCTGTTGTGCTGTTCAAGAATACCGCTTCCTGCCTTGACTGGCGGCAGCGCTAGCGCTCTCCTGTCTCCTCTGGGCATGCGCCACAAAGCTGCTATCCGTGAATCCACCGCGACCGGAACAAATAAGCCCGGCGCAGGAAGTTACTAAAGATGAAGAACTGGTATCGTATCTTGATTATATCTTGCTCCGCTCTCGCCGCCGCGCTGGGGTGGTCAGTCTCCGCCGTGCCACAACAGGCTGTTTCCTTGGCGGGCGAGTGGCGGTTTGAAATCGCTGCCACGAACGCCGACGCGTATGCCCGGCAATTACCGGGGACAATTCATTTGCCCGGGACGATGGACGACGCTGGCCTTGGCCCCAGGAACACGAAGCCGCCCGCGCTCGACGGGCCTTACCGGATTTACGACTACGCCGGGCCGGCATGGTATCAGCGCGACATCGAGATCCCGTCGGCCTGGCAAGGAAAACGGCTGACCCTACTGCTGGAGCGTTGCCGATGGGTCACCACCGTCTGGCTCGACGACCGACGCATTGGCACTCAAGACAGCTTAATCGCGCCGCACGTCTATGATTTCGGCATGGGCGTGACGCCGGGCACCCATCGGCTGACGATCTGCGTGGACAACACCGTGAAGCTCAACCTCGGTCCCTTCGTCTCGGCGCTATTCGGGGGCACTTGGGGCAACATGAACGGCATCGTTGGCCGGATCGAGCTCGGTGCCACGCCGCCAGTTTGGATTGACGATGTGCAGGTGTATCCGAACCCCGCCAGACACACGGCGCTCGTAAAGGTGCGAATCGGAAACGCGACCGGCCGGGAAGGTCGTGGAGCGTTGAGCGTGGGAGCGTTGAGCGTGGACGCTGCCTGGGATGCCAAGGGCGGGCAGTCGGAAGTGGACGTGGATATGAGCGATGCGAAGCTGTGGGACGAGTTTTCACCGAATCTAAGCGAGCTGACGGTGAAACTCGGTGACGACGCGCGCATGGTTCGCTTCGGCATGCGCGAGTTCGCAGCCAAAGGCACGCAGTTCACGCTCAACGGTCGGCCGGTGTTCCTGCGGGGGACACTGGAATGTTCGGTATGGCCATTGACGGGTTATCCCCCAACAGACGTGCCGGCCTGGCAACGGATTTACCGTATCATGAAGGAGCATGGGTTGAACCACATCCGGTTCCACTCCTGGTGCCCGCCCGAGGCGGCCTTTGCCGCGGCGGACGTCGAGGGCATTATGATCCAGGCGGAAGGGCCGCAAGCTAATGTGCAGGCCGGGTCGGACCCGGCCCGCGATGCGTTCATCGAGTCGGAGTTCAAGCGTATCGTGGACAACTACGGCAACCATCCGTCGTTCTGCACCATGACTCTCGGCAACGAGTACGGCGGCAAGGACGAATTACTGACCCGCTGGGTGGGCATGCTGATTCAGCGCGACCCGCGGCATCTTTACTCATCGGCGTCCTGCGCACAGACCACTACCAACAGGCAGTGGACCGAACTGGCTGACGGCCGCGGTATCCCCAGTGCGGCCACGCAGCGGGACTTGCGCGGCGTCGTGGGCAGTGACATGCGGCCCATCATCGGCCACGAGATCGCCCAATGGATGTTCTTCCCGGACTTCAACGAGATGAAGAAATACACCGGTGTCATGGCGGTGAAGAACTTCGAACTGATCCGGAATGACCTGGAGAAGAAGCACTTGCTCGACCTCGCGCCGCAGTACGTGCAGGCCTCGGGCCAATTCGCGGTACAGCTCTACAAAGAGGAGATCGAGGTGCTGTTGCGCACCCCGGGCTATGCCGGCTTTTCGTTGCTGGACCTGCATGATTATCCGACGCAAGGCACTGCGCTGATCGGGCCGCTGGATCCATTCTGGGATTCGAAGGGCTTCATCACGCCGGCAGCCTTCCGCCGATTCTGCGGACCGACGGTGCCGCTTCTTCGCATGCCCAAGCGGACCTACTCCGTGGACGAGCCCCTTGAAGCCACGGTAGATCTGGCACACTACGGACCCGGGGACATCGCGGACGCCCAGCCAGTGTGGACGATCAAGGACCAACAAGGCGGCGAGGTGGCGTCGGGAAAACTGCCGACGATGACCCTGCCGACCGGTAAACTGACTGCCCTCGGCGCCATCAGCGCGTCGCTGGCCAAGGCTGCCGCACCGGCTAAGCTGACCGTGACCGTCGCCTTGCCGGGGACGGAGTTCGCCAACGATTGGAACATTTGGGTCTATCCGGCAACCGTTGCGCCCAAGCCCCCCTCGGACGTGGTCGCCTGCGAGAAATGGGAATCAGCGAAAACAGCGCTGGCTGAGGGCAAGAAGGTCTTGTTCTTCGCGTACTCCGGCAGCACGCCCCAATCCATGAAAGGCCGTTTCCTGCCGGTGTGTTGGAGCCCTGTTTGGTTTCCAAGCCAGAAGCCGAACACCATGGGTCTGCTGTGCGATCCAGCGCACCCGTTATTCGCTCAGTTTCCCACGGACTCCCACAGCGACTGGCAGTGGTATGAGCTGATGCAGCGCTCCCGCCTTTTCGTCCTCGACGGAACGCCGCCCGCGTATCGGCCAGTGCTCCAGGTGATTGATAACTTCGCTCGCAACAACAAGCTCGGCGTCCTATTCGAGGGCCGTGTCGGCCGCGGGCAATTGCTTGCGTGCGGGTTCGATTTACCGGCGATGACGAAGGACCCGGCAGCCCGGCAGTTGCTCGCCAGCCTATACGCCTACGCAGGGTCAGCGGCGTTCAAGCCAACCCAGCACTTCAGCGACGACGTGCTGGAGAACCTCTTCGTGCCGAAGTTCGCAAACAAGCTTCAGGCACTTGGCGCTACCATCCGCGCAGACAGCCAGGAGAACGACTACCCGGCCGCCAACGCAATAGACGGCGACCCGCAGACGATGTGGCACACCCCCTGGGATGAGCCTGCGCCGAAGTTCCCGCATGAACTCGTGGTGGAATTCCCCAAACCGGTGCCCGTGGCGGGCCTCACCTGCCTTCCTCGCCGGGATGACAACCACAATGGTTGGATCAAGGACTACGCCGTCCACACAAGCGATGAAGGCAAGGTATGGGGTCCTCCGGTAGCGCAGGGCACGTTCAAGGAAGACGACAGCCTTCATACCATCAAGTTCAACAGGCCAGTGGAAACGAGGTTCCTGAAACTAATCGCCCTCAGCAGCTTCGACCCGGCCAAGCCCTATGCCTCGCTGGCGGAGTTGTCGGTGATCATCGGGGAGTAAGCTATAGAATTAAGATACTTTTCATCGGCGGCACCGGCAACATCTCGGCCGAGTGCGCCGCGCTGCTATACGAGCGCGGACACGAGATCCTTGTCCTGAGCCGGGGCCAGACAGCGGTGCCCTCTGTATATCGGACCATCCGGGCCGACCGCAAGGACCCGGTGGCCATGCGCGCCGCCCTCAAGGGTGCGCAACCCGACGTGGTGCTCAACTTCCTCGGCTACGACGTGCCTGAGCTGCAGTTGGATTTCGATTTGTTCCAAGGCGCCGTGCAGCAATACTTCTTTATCAGTTCAACCGTCGTCTATGAGAAGCCCGCGCGCCGTTTGCCGGTGACAGAGGACTCGCCGCTCGGTAATCCGTGGTGGGATTATGCCGTGAAAAAGCTGGCCTGCGAGGAGTGGCTCATTCAGCGCCGACGAGAGAACGATTTCCCGCTGACGATTGTCCGCCCATCCCACACCTACTCAAAACGATGGGTTCCCAACGCCATCTCCAGCGGGAGTTACACCTTTGCGGCGCGGCTCGAACAGGGCAAGCCGGTGTTCGTGCACGACGAGGGCCAGAGCCCCTGGACACTAACGACTGCTGCCGATTTCGCCGTCGGGCTGGCCGGCCTGGTGGGCAAGGCCGAAGCCATCGGCGAGACCTTCCACATCACCAGCGACGAAGTCCTGAGCTGGAACCAGATTTATGCCGAGATAGCAGCGGCCTTGGAAGTGCAGTCTCCTCACATCGTCAAGGTGCCGACCGAGTTCATCTGCCAGATGGCGCCGCAGTTGACCGGCACGCTTAAAGGTGACAAGGCTCACCCGGGCGTGTTCGACAACTCGAAGATCAAGCGCTTCGTCCCGGAGTTCCGCTGCCGCATACCTTTCAGCCAGGGCGTCCGCGACTCCGTGCGCTGGCTGCGCGAGCATCCCGACCAGCAGAACCTCAAGCCGGAATGGGAGGCACTGATTGAGAAGGTTTTGACGGCATGGAAGACGCAGGGGTAGGTCGCGCAGGCCGTTGAGGATCGGTCGGCACGTCTCGCCCCCAGCGCTCCAGCCTCGACATACTTACGCCAGGCAGCAACTCTACGAGTCGTGACTTGGGCGAGACGCAGGACGACGGCTGCCGCGGGTGCGGCCATTTTGTTGGCTGCGGGCATTGCCGTCTTCCTCACGACATCGCCAGTTCGTCCATTCAACCAAGGCAGGCTCAGATTGCCCGTAGGCAACGGCGCTCCCGCCGTCAGCCTGGGTGAGCGACATGGACTCATCCTGGCATCCGACGGCAGTCTTTGGTCGTGGGGCTCGAACTTTCTTGGCTGGCCGGTCCTCGGGCTGGGCAACGTCCCACCTCAGACGCGCTTGTGCCGCATAGGCAAAGACACTAATTGGGCGAGTATCTCGGCCGGCGAAGCGCACAATCTGGCCATCAAGTCGGACGGCACGCTCTGGGCCTGGGGAGAAAACCTCGGAGGGCAGTTTGGCGTAGGGACAAAGGGGAGACAGAACCCGATGGCCAACATTCCTGTACCAGCCGCTCCCGGGCATGATTGGAAACAAGCGGCCGCAGGTGGAATACACACTCTCGCCATTAAGAAGGACGGTACTTTGTGGGCATGGGGCAACAACTGGGCCGGGTCGCTGGGAACTGGTTCGACTAATAATAGCGCTGTCCCCGTGCAAGTTGGCTCCGGCACGAACTGGATCAAGGTGTGGGCGGGAACGCTCGAAAGCGTCGCCATGCAGCCCGACGGCAGTCTCTGGTATTGGGGAGACAATCCCGATCCGGCCCTGGACCAGCGTGTGGGCAACATTTTCACCCCCGCGCGTATCTCCCCCGATACAAATTGGGTGGACGTGGGCTTCGGACCGTGGACGGTCTTCGCGATCAAATCGGATGGGACGCTGTGGACGTGGGGCCGGAATGCCCACGTCTATACCGCCGCCCAGGATTCAACCCTGGACCCCACGCCAACACGCGTGGGAACGAACAGCGACTGGCGAAGCATTTCTGCCTGCGGTCTGTGGTGGTGCCAGGGGCTGACCAAAAAGGATGGTTCACTCTGGTTGATGGATGCGTCTGATTCCCAACCTAACGGGCCGCGCCCTCCCTACAAGCCAGTGCAATTCAGGCGAGTTGAGCTCCATAAAGATGTAGTCGCCTATACCGCCGGAGCGGCTCATGCCGCCCCACCGGGCGTCCACGCCCCCATCGGCGTGGCTCTGACGCGCGACGGTGAAGTTTGGACCTGGGGTCTGATGTTGGGTGATCCCCGAAGCCTGGGAGACCGGCTGCAATACCGCGCAATCCAACTTGCCAGGAGCCTCGGTTTCAAAGGCATGCCGGCCGATGCCGTTCCGGTCATACACGAAACGCCGTGGCAGCTACCGCACCTAAAGTCTTACGATCTTCCGAGATAGGGGACGCACTGAACTCGCAGCAATTCTCATTTCGTCAGGCTGGTAGGGCGCGTCACTCCGTGCGCGCCGGTCCTGGGGCGCCTGCGAGCGAACGGCGCGCACGGAGTGACGCGCCCTACCCTGCGGCCCATCTCCATAATGAGCATTGCTGCTGAACTCGCTAGCCCGTCATCCGCCTGGCTGGATTTCGGCGAAGAGCCAGGCGCGGGCATAAACCCACCAGCGTTTGGCGGTGGCTTCTGAGATACCCAGCACACCCGCGGCTTGTTCGATGGTCATCCCGGCAAAATAACGCAGCTTCACCAGTTCGGCCTTGTCCTTATCCAGGGCGGCGAGTTTGTTGAGCGCCTCATCGATGGCCAGCATTTGGTCGTCGGGGGCGGGCGTGGCGATCTCGATTTCCTGGAGGTCGAGCCGCGCTTGACCGGCTCCGTGTCGGAGGGCTTTCTTGCGGCGCGCGCTCTCAATAAGAATGCGGCGCATTGCTTCGGCGGCGGCGCCGAAGAAGTGGGCACGGCTGTCCCAGGTTTCGTCTTTGCCGCCCGCCAACCGCAGCCAAGCTTCATGGACCAACGCGGTAGGCTGGAGAGTTTGGCCCGGGGCTTCATTGGCCATCTTGCACGTGGCGATCTTGCGCAATTCGTCATAGACCAGCGGCAGCAACTGACCGGCTGCCCTGGGATCGCCCTGCTCGATAGCCTTGAGGATGTGGGTGACGTCGTTCATTTCCCGTCAGCAGCCGGAGCCGGAGTTCCCATTATGAGCCCTTGGGCCTCGCGCAGCAGGAATTGAGCAATAAGTCCGTCGTTCCAATCAATGCGGCCAGGCTTCGTCAGCTCGGTTTCCGCAATCTTGATACCCTGGGCAAGCGTCTCGCGGGCGACGTTGGTTTGCCCCAATTGGTATTCGGCCATGGCCAGCGTCGCATCAGCCTGGGCGGTGCGTGCGGGCACGCCCTCCAGGGCCGCGACTTGCCGCAGCCATTCCAAGGAGCCGGCATAATGGCCCTGTCGATACTCCGCCAATCCCTTCACGAACATATAGTAAGGCCACGAGGGGTTAGCTGGACCCGCCGCCACGGCCGTGTCAGCCATCTTTACGAGTCGTGGCAGGGTATCGGCTGGCGGAGGAAGTATCAGGCAATCCTTGGCGATGCGCTCGGCGACAGCCGGGTCGACGGTTGCGCCAAATTGGCTCAATGCTCGCTCACTGATAGTCCGGTACCCCCCCAAATCACCGGTTTGGACCAGCAGCGGTGCCAGATAATGGTATGCGTAATGATTGGTCGGGTCGGCCGCGACCGAGCGGTTGAAGTTCCGGATGGCCCCCGCCCATCTGCCCAGTCGCCCGTTTACTTCGGCGAGGGCGTTATAGAAGATCGATCCCTGCCGGATGTTTGGTGGAATATCGCTTATCACCTGTTCGGCCTCTTCCATCTTGCCCTGGCTCAGCAGCCGCCCAGCGGTGGTGAATTTCTCCGTTACGGGAGCCATTTCACGCATCTGCCTTTCGAGTGCCAGCCCCTTCTCCGCCTGCTCGCGCAACTCCGCCTGCCGGTGCTCGGCAGCGACGGCTCGATGCAGAGCTTGTTGCTCGCTCCGGCGCGCCTGTCGTTCCTGGATGAACATGTAGAGAGACAAGCCAAACCCCAGGACCAGCGCGGCGACGACGGCAGCGGCCGCGGCGAAGGCGGTCTTGTTCCGGCGCACGAGTTTCTGAAACCGGTAGAGACCGCTCGGGGGTCGAGCCTCGATCGGCTCATTCTTAAGGAACCGCTGGACATCGAGCGCGAGGCCGCTGGCGGATTCGAACCGGCGCGTTCGGTCCTTCTCAAGCGCCTTCATCACAATCCAATCCAGGTCGCCGCTAATGAAATGGACCAGCTTGGGCGGCTCGGCACTCTGGCGTTTGGCTACCGTGGTCAAGTCGGCATCGAGCATGGTGCTCAAGCGAGTCGAAGGACGCTGAGGTTCCTTTTCCCGGATGGTGCGGCGCATTTCGTCCAGGCCGGACCGAATCAGGTCCTGGGCATCAAAGGGCGTCCGGCCCGTGAGCAATTCGTAGAGCAGCACGCCCAGGCTGTAGATGTCGCTCCGCGTGTCGATGTCCAGACCGCTCATCTCCGCCTGTTCGGGACTCATATAAGCCGGCGTGCCGATGAACTGGCGCAGCTCGGTGTAAACGGTCAGGTCCGTCAACCGGCCTTCGGTGGCTTTGGCGATGCCAAAATCAATGACCTTCGGCACCGGGACGCCATCATGCAGGGTGACCAGGATGTTCGAGGGTTTAATGTCGCGATGAATGATGCCTTTTTGATGGGCGTGCTGGACCGCGTGGCAAACCTGGACGAACAACGCGAGCCGCTGAGTCGTATTGAGCTGATTCTGATCACAGTAGTCGGTGATCTTGATACCCCGCACCAGTTCCATCACGAAATAGGGGCGGCCAGTCTCGGTTGCGCCGGCGTCCAGGACGCGGGCAATGTTCGGATGGTCCATCATCGCGAGCGCCTGGCGCTCGGCTTCGAACCGGGCGATGACACTCCGGGTGTCCATGCCGAGCTTGATCACCTTGAGGGCCACCCGGCGGCGAACGGGCTCTGTCTGTTCAGCAACATAGACCACGCCGCAGCCGCCTTCGCCGAGCTTTTCGCGAATCTTGTAATGCGCGATCACATCGCCCGGCTTTTCGGAAGGGAGAGTGGGCGACACCGCCGTGTGGTTGGGGCCGGTGGGCAAGGCCGGCACCAGGAATTCGCCGGCATGGTCGTTTGACCGGAGCAGGAGCTCGATGCGCTGACGCAGTTGGGCGTCCTGGCCGCAGGCCTGGTCGAGGAAGGCAGAGCGCTTTTCGGGCGGCAGCGCCAGGACGGCATTGAAGATGGTTTCCTCGCAGCGTGGTTCGGCGGGAGAAGACGACGCGAGCTTCTCGTTGTTTTCCATCGCGGTCAGCATAACCAAAATCTCCGGATGTGGAAGGTGGTTTGTGTGAAGGCTTAGGAGCGAGTGTGCTTCGTGTCGCTGTCGCCACCGCCCGGAGCGCAGCCTTCAGGCTGCAGAGGCGTGAAACAGGAGGAAAGCGTCGAGATTTGCCGGTGCCTCAGCCTAATCCCACGCTTCTGCAGCCTGAAGGCTGCGCTCCGGGGCGATCGTTCGGAGCCTGCGTTGTATGGCAGCAGTAACATCATGCACCTCGGCTGTCACGGTTTCGAGGCGAGCTTGGTCCGCAGTTTCTCGTCTGTGGGAAACAAGGCGGCGCCGCGTTGCCAGACCGACTTCGCATCGTCGGCGCGGCCTGCCTTTTGGTACTGTTCACCGAGCCAGGCATAGCTGTCCGCAAACTGGGGTTGGGGTGTTTGGGCTTCCTGTTGTTGAATGAGGGTCTGGAAATGCTGGATAACTTCTTCGCCTTTGTTGAGCATCGGCGGCCAATAGGACAGGGCGACCGCCTTCATGAAGCGGGCTTCCCAGTTGGAGGAGTCGAGACCCAAGGCCGTGTCGAACATTTTGTCCGCCTGCATGCCGAGAATGCCCTGTTCACGCACGTCCTGAAGGGAGCCGCATTTTTGAAGGTAGGCTTGGCCGAGGGCGGCGGGGTTCTCGGCACTGCGAGGGTCGCTGGCCGTCCGCTGCTCCAACTCGGTGATGACCGGGTCGAGCTTGCCCGCGTCGCGCAACTGTTTCCAGGCCGCGGTCTTTTGCTGATAGCTGGCTTGGGGCGAGACCAGGACGTCCACCGACCGGCTGATGAAGGAGGCGTCAAGGACCGGATTGACCGACGCGGCGACCGGGGAGGAAACCGCGGTTGCCACACGTGGCGCAGCAGCCGGCTGGGCTGGTTGTTCAGGACGTGCCTCAACGTGTTCGACCGCCGGTTGAGAATCGCCCGCCGGGGTGGGAGCAATTTCAGAGATAGGTTCCGCCGGCGACACAGGACGAGTCGCAGGCCGATTCAGGTGCCAAGCCAAGCCAACAGCCGCAACACCGACGCCAATTACTGCAATGATCAAACGTTTCATGATTGTCTTTCGTTTTGCCGCCCGAGGGCGGCGGGTTCACTCGTTCCACCAGACAATGCGAAATCGGCGGGCAAAAGGGCTCATGGAATGCTGGATTATTTGGGACAAGGGTGAAACGTGATGCGTGATGCGTGATGCGTGAGTGCATGGCACAACGCTAGGAGGCCCGTTTGGTGCCTGTGGGGAGACTCAGTCCAGGAACGCTGTCAGGGGGCTGGTCGGGCTGGCGGTTTCCTGTTCGACGGGCAAGCCGGCTTCGAAGGCGGCACGGCCGGCTTCGACAGCCATCCTGAATGCGGTCGCCATCCGGTTGGGGTCGCTCGCGACGGCGATGGCGGTGTTGACAAGCACTGCGTCCGCGCCCATCTCCATAGCCTCGCTCGCGTGACTGGGTGCGCCCAGGCCGGCGTCCACCACTACCGGCACGACCGCCTGCTCGATAATGATACGAATCTGCTCTCGCGTCTGGATGCCGCGGTTCGACCCAATCGGCGAGCCGAGCGGCATGACGGCGGCCGTGCCAATGTCCTGCAATCGCTTCGCGAGGACCGGGTCGGCATTGATATATGGCAGCACCGTGAAACCTTCTTTTATGAGCAGTTCAGCCGCTTTGAATGTTTCGATGGGGTCCGGCAGAAGATATCGCGGGTCGGGATGAATCTCCAGCTTTACCCATTTGGGCAAGCCTGCGGCGGCAGCCAGGCGCGCCAACCGCACGGCCTCTTCGGCGTTCATGGCACCGCTGGTATTGGGCAGCAGCAGGAATCGCTTCGGGTCTATGAAATCCAGAATGTTGGCGAAGGGGTCCTTCTTGCCGCTCAAATCCGCCCGCCGCAACGCCACTGTCACCATCTCGGTGCCGCTAGCCTCGAGTGCATCACGCAGAGCCTCGGGCGCGGAGAATTTGCCCGTCCCGAGAATGAGGCGCGAACGGAAGGTCCGCCCGGCGATGACTAGGGGCTGATTCGATTGGAGCATTGCAGCTAATCTAGTCGCAGCTGGGCGGAGTTGTCGAGGAACGTGGAGCGTGGAGCGTGATGCGTGAAACGTGAAACGCGCGTGTTGTTTGGCGCTTAGTGGTGTGTTTCGCAAATTCACTAACGTATTCGTGGAATCAATCCGTGATCGGCCCGCACTCGTAGCGCAGATTTCCAATCTGCTGTATCGCCGATTTGTAATCGGCCGGGGACCGGACAACCGCTGGCGGGTCGGGCCTGCGCGCGCTCCGCAGAATGCAATTCTGCGATACAGCAGATTGAAAAGCTGCGCTACGTGGGTGCAGCCGAAACGTGAGTATCTTCATGAAAAGGAGCTCTTAGCCACCGGCGACGATCTTCACGATCTCTAGCCGGTCGCCTGAGTCGAGCTGGCGCCGGGCGAACTCGGACGGGGCCACAGCTTGGCCGTTGTGCTCCACCACCACGCTGCGGGGCAGGAGCTTCTGCGCGACCAGAAAGTGGTCGATCGAGCAGGGAACCAGAGCCTGGATTCGCTGGCCGTTGGCGATAACAAAGGAGGAGTCCGTGTTCGACATGGTTGGATTCTATGCCGGGCAGCTTGGCCAGGTATGCACTACGCCGTCAACGCTGCATCCCAATCTTTCCACACCGGCTCGTAACCAAGCTGCCGAATCAAAGCGGCTACATCGTGCGGCGGACGATCATCGGCGATCTGGAATTGGCCGGTGGCGTGGGCGGGGCGGTGGTCGGCGGTGGCCCATTCGCTGGCACCCAGCTCGACGATCCTGCCATGCTCGGTGTGATGCAGCTTCTGTTGGCCGGCACCGGTGTAGCCCCCTGGTTCGGTGTGGCTGCCAGCACTCATCAATGTGATGCCCAACGGGATGAGACCATCGCGGAGCCGGGCCGACTCACGTGTCGAGAGGACCAGCCCGACATCCGGGAACATCAGGCGAAAGGCGCACACTAATTGCACAAGCTCGCGGTCGCTCAGATGGGTCAAGGGCTGGAACTCACCCGCGCAGGGACGCAGCCGGGGCAAGGAAATCGTCAGTTGCGCCTTCCAGCAATTGCGAAGCAGGTAAGCGGCGTGGGCGGCGACGCTGATAGCCTCCAGCCGCCAGTCGCCCAGGCCGTAGAGGGCGCCGATGCCAATGCGCCGAAATCCCGCCGTGTAAGCCCGCTCGGGGGTTTCCAGCCGCCATTCAAAATTGCGCTTTGGCCCCGCGGTGTGCATGGCAGTATAGACGGAACGGTCATAGGTCTCCTGATAGACCACCAGACCTTCCGCGCCGGCTTGCACCAGGGGCCGATATTCCACCGTTTCCATGGGCCCGATTTCAAGCGAGAGGCTGGGGACTTCCTCGTGCAAGAGGCCGACACAGCGGGCCATATATCCCCCCGAGACGAACTTGGGATGCTCGCCCGACACGAGCAGGATGTTGCGGAACCCCTGTGCCAGGAGAGCCCGCGCTTCGCAGCAGACCTCCTCGGGTGCCAGTGTCACCCGCAGGATGGGGTTGTCGCGCGAAAAGCCGCAGTACTGGCAGTTATTGATGCATTCGTTCGAGAGATACAGCGGCGCAAACAGGCGCATGACCTTGCCGAATCGTTGCTGAGTCATACGCTGCGAGCGCCGGGCCAGCGATTCGAGCAGCTCCGCGCCGACAGGGGAGATTAAGTGAGCAAAGTCTTCCAGTGACAGGCCGGTCATGTCCAGGCTGGTACGCACAGCCCGAGTCGAGGCCGTCCGCGAACGCCGGACCAAAGCGCTTAGCGGCAGCGTGTCAAATTCCGTAACAAAACTCACAAGTGGAGCTTACCAGATGCCGGGCGGATGTCGAGGCCAGCGGCCAGCGACGGGAACAAATCCAGGGAGGGCGAGCGTCCTCGCGAGCCCTGATCCCCATGGGTCCGCGAGGATGCTGACCCTAGCTCTTTTCTCCGCGCTCATCGCGTCTCTGCGGTATTTTTGCGAGCGCCCCTGAAGCCGCAGAGACGCGATGAGCGCGGAGAAGACAGCCGGAGAGTAAATCTTGCTCGAAATGCACGATTCTGGCCTTTTGCATTGCGATGAACGCTGAGCCGGACCTCTTCTATATCACCCGTTGATCTGGTTATTGACCTTGATGCGGGAGGCGCACAAAGTCAATTTGCCGGATATAGCCCAGGTCATTCTCCGTGATGAGGATGTTTCCCTTGCTGTCTATGGAAGCCGCACGGACTTCCGAAATTTTGAAGCCGGGTGAATGGAACCATTCGCCGTCACCGGAGTGGAAGCCGCCGTAACCGCCGTTTACGAAGACGTGAATAATCCCGGCGGGATCCACGTAGAGCACCTGACTACCTTCGTGCGTCGCCAAAAGGTAGCCGCCGGTGGGGAACGGCCAAACACTTCGGACCCCGTAAAGGCTGTTCGTCTTCGCCAAGGTGCCTTCGACGACGCTGTTGGTGTTGCCGTCTCCGAAGAGCACGTTCCGACTGCCCGCTTTGCTTCCGGTGGCGTCGAGGAAGTAGACTTTGTTCGCGCCGCGATCGGCAGCGATGATGTCGCCATGGGGATCCACGAGGAAAATGCCTAGCTCATTGAAATTGTTGTTCAAGGTCTCCACGCCAGCGGCTGGAGTCCACTTCTTCATTTCGCTGTCGGAGGAGAAGAAGGCGAGCGATTCATCGTCCTTTACCCAGACGCCGCGGCCCGTGGTTATGCCGCCGGACACAGTCACGAGTGTCAGCATCATCCCGTTGGTATCCAGACGGCGGATTTTGCCATTGCCGGTGTCGAGCACATAGACAGTGCCATCGCCGCGGACCCAGAGTCCGTTGGGCGAATTCAATTGGACTGCGGTGGCGTTGCTAAGGTAATCCGGGCCGTTGCCGGCGGCATGCGTACCAGCCACGGTGTGGATTCGACCGTCTGGTGTAACTTTGAGAACCGAGTGGCTATTCTTGTCCGCGATGAAGACATTGCCCGTCGCATCCGCCATCGCGAAATGCGGGCGCGACAGTGTGGCATTGGTGCTGTAGCCACCCTCGAATCCGGGTTGCCAATAATTCACCCCATCTACGCCGCCGAAACCATTGCCGGCGATGGTGTGCAGCAGGCCGTAGGAGTTGAGCAGATTGGTATAGCCTGCGGCAGTGTTGGTGGATATGTCCGTCGCAAGCAACCAAAAGAACTGATTTCTCGAGCCGAGCAGGAGCTGGCCTTTTCCGTTGGAATTAGTCGTGAAATAGTTCTGTTGGAATCCCCATGCAGGACCGCCACGATTGGTCAACGCGGCGGCCGTTTCAACGGTGCAAACCCCGCAGGAAAATGCGTTGGTCCAAGTGATGTTTCCCTGGCGGTCCGAACTGCTGATTCGGAGATCGGCTGCCGAAGCTTGTGAGGCGAGCGAGCCGAAGAGAAGCGCCACACAAATCCAGACCCGCGACGGCGTCGGCAGCATGCGCAGGGTGCGGGTGGTGGAAGTCATCAACTCTGGAGGAATCACAACCGCTCGGTCGAATTTACTTATGATTCATTTAGGTTAGGGCCGACAGTGGCGGTAAACGCAACGAATTGTCAACCCGCTACAGCACTCGATGTGTTCGGTTTTTCATGGAGTCCTTACCGCAACCCCATATTCATTCGGCTACTGCCATTGCTAATATTATGCACACACGAAGCGAAAGACAAGAACGTCATGGCGCTCCGGGTGGAACGTTGGCAGGGGAGCACGCCGCGAACAGCCCGCACCGCTTGCATTTGATGTGCCGGGGACAGGCTTGTGGCCAGCTCAATCGGACCGCGAGCCGTCCGGGCTCGCAGCGGCCCCAATGGTCCTGGAGTTCCGGATTTTGCGGGCACCCTCCGCATTTGTCCACGCTGCGAGCCGGGACGGCTCGCGGTCCGCCGGAGGGCTTCATGCAGCCCTAGGCCGGGGATCTCGGTGCTAGGAGTTTTTGACAAGATGGTCGGGCAAGGCTAGTGTTAATGATCGAAGTCAAAAACCAATACCAATTCAAATAAGGAGGATTAATCAATATGAAACAAGCACGTTCATTTTCTGATGGCCATCGCGTCCGCAAGGCGGCCTGTACGGTGTCGGCTGCGGCCTTGATGCTGGGTGTCAGCCAGGCGGCCACGGTCGGCTTTAACTTCCAAGTTAACTATTGCGCCGCGCCCTCATACGTTGGCGCAATCGTGACAGCCACGGCCTTTGGGATCGGCACCAACGGTTGGGAAAGCCTGACCCCAATGGACACCGGCTACGGTTGTACGCCCGGCTACTACAATCTAAACCAGGTAATTGACAAAACCAGTTCCGGCGGAGGCCTGAATCCATTGCCGAACGGATCGCTGGCGGTCTCATGGTCAGCCTACACCGCCAACGCGAGCGGATTTGGCGGATATGATCGTCCGGGTCCTCACTACACGTTCGGCGGGCCTGGTCATAAGCCTGGCAACGAGGAAGTCTATTGGGGATTCTTGCGCGATGGCGTCAATTTCGGACCCGGCTCTTCCGGCGGCGACAATACCCAGCCCGGGTATAGTATTGATATCACCGGCCTGAAATCTCTATTCACAAACACACCCTTCGCGGTCCAGCTCATCGCGTCAACCGACTCGATGCAGGACCTGACCAACGCTTTTATTATTGATGCGACTGGTAATACGACTCAATCCGTGGTGTATCCGAGCACACCTCCGGTTTCAGACGCAGGCGGCTCGTCGTGGGTTCGCGGCATCGGAGGTGGTCTCAGCACGGCGAGCGGCTCGTTTGAAACCGATCATTTGAAGATTATTGGCAACCGGGCACAGCATGGCGGCGACAAGACGACCGGCTTTGACAACGCCAGCACTATCTCGGGTTTCATTATTACCGACAAACCGGTCATTAGCATGTCGCCGCAGCCGGTGCTTGTTTGTGGCGGGGACACCGTCACCTGGAGCGGTTATGCTGTGGGCGTGCCACCGCTCGCCTACCAGTGGCGCAAGAACGGGGTGCCCATTTCGGGCGCCACCAACTCGGCTTACAGCCTGACTAACGTAGCGACGGCGGATGCTGGCACCTACGACTTACGCGTCACGAATCTGTATGGCGCGGCGTTCAGTTCGTCGGTCACAGTTGATGAGATTCTGACTCCGCGGATAGCCAATCTCGTGGGGGATTTCAACCCGAATGGGCCTCAGCATAACGGTCTTAACATGGGGGCGCTTTGGCTTGCAACCAGCACCGACGGGGGAGGCGTGACGCGCACGGGAGTTATGAGTTTCAGCACCAACGCTCCAAGTCAAATCACGGTTGTGGGGGAAACCAACTTCAATTCCAGCGCGGTCACCATTATGTTCTGGATGCGCTCCAGTGGTCTAGCCGATCCCAGCGGCAACCCGGCAACACTTTTCGACCGGCTCAGTGGCACCGGTGACGCCACCGGCAGTGGGAACGGCATCGCCGTAGTGCAAAACCCCGACGGATCCGTAATGCTTCAGATTGGGTCCGGTACCAGCGCGCTCAGCACAATCTCCACGACGGCCAAAACTCTATCAAACAACCGCTGGCACCAGGTTGCGGTGGTTTGTGATCAGTCCGGTAGCAGTCCTACGGCGATATACATTGACGGTCAACTTGATGCCCCCGGCACACCCTTATCGGGCTGGTCCTGGGCGGTCGGCCAGGAATTGGAACTAGGACTCTCACACGACACGAACTCGTGGCAAGCCTACACCGGGATTATGGATGACGTGCGCTTTTACAACCGCGTGCTGACCTCCTCGGAAATCGCCTCAGCCTATAGCGGCGCCCTGGTGGACACCAGCGCCCTGCTCATGCAACTCAACTTCACCACGGCGCCAGGGTTGGGTATTAACCTGACCTGGCAGTGCCCGGATGCCATTTTGCAGTCCGCTGACTCGGTCAATGGGCCCTATGCCGACGTGCCGGGAGCTGTTTCCCCCTATAGCGTAGGCGTGCAGACAGCCGCCAAGTATTATCGCTATCGAGGGCATACGCCCGTTGTGATCGTCGCCAACCCGTATCTCATGTAGAGTAGCCGCACCGGTTTGTCGCTTGCCGCGTCCGGCGCACGCTGGCACATTCGATGGCGCGCGGAGGCAACCTCCGCGCGCCATGACATCTGCGGATTTTCAGCACAAGCTCAACGAGGCGCGCCAGTGCCTGCTCGCCCACGAATTTGGGCGGGCTCTGGCTTACTACGAGAAGTTGACGCGGCAGTTGCCGGGGGAGGCGGTTCTGTGGGCTGAGTATGGGAACGCGGCTTCGGGGGCTGGCCAGATAGACTTGGCGGACCGGACCTGGCAACGGGCGCTGGGGTTGGCGCCCGCCAATGCGGATTTGGTAGGCATGATCGGCCATCAGTATCAAGGGATACGCCGGCCGGAAAAGGCGCTCGCCTGCTTTGCCCAGGCGGCTGCGGCGGACCCGCGAGCCATTAACCCCCGCATCAGCCGGGCCGTGCTATGCGAGAAGAGCCACCGCCTGGAAGAGGCGCGGGTAGCGGTAGAGGAGTGCCTGGCCATTGATCCGAAAGATGATCAAGCGCGCTATTTCGCCGCTGTACTGGAGCGGCGGGAGGGTCAACTCGAGGCGGCGGAAGGGCGGCTCCGTGACCTGATCGCCTCCGAGCCCAGGCATCCTTACGTCCGGTACGCCTGTCGCTACGAACTGGCTCAGATTCTTGATCGGGAGGGGCGTTGTGACGAGGCGATGGGGCTGTTGGTTGAGGCAAAGACGATCGTGCGGGGCCTGACGGATACCGAGGCGTTGCTTAGGGGTTATGACCAGGGAGCGGAGAGCTCGCGGCGCTTTACACGGAGCTTGCCTAAAACGGTTCTGCGCACCTGGGTGGAGCATTTCCCCGAGGTCAAGCGCGAGGCGATTCCGAGGCTGGCGTTTTTGGGCGGGCATCCGCGCAGCGGCACGACGCTGTTGGAGCAAGTGCTGGACGCCCATCCCGGCGTAGCGGCGCTGGACGAACCCACTGCATTCCTGGACGTCCTCCAGCCCGAGTTCCATAGGTCGAAGGAGCTTTCCAGCGCGCGGTTAAACACCTTGCGCCGCCTTTTTGCCCAGGCCTTGTTACGGGAAGTGGGCCCCGCCGGGGAGGGCAAGCTGCTGCTCGACAAGAATCCGTCGCCCACGGCGCGGCTCCCGCTCTGGCTGAAGGTATTTCCCGAATTGCGGGTTCTCATAGCCTTGCGCGACCCGCGCGACGTGGTCCTGAGTTGCTACTTCCAAAACATCCCGCTTAACGCGGCGAATGTAAACTTCCTGAGCTTCGAGCGCCTGGCCAAGCATTATGCCGACCTGATGGACGTCTGGCGGGCGGTGCGGGAATGGGAAGGGTTCGCCTGGCTGGAGGTCCGCTACGAGGACACCGTGGCCGACCTCGAGAAGGAGGGACGACGGGCGACGGAGTTTCTCGGGCTGACATGGCACGAGAGCCAAGGGCGCTTTTACGAAAAGAGCCGCAGCAAGCAACTCTATTCGCCGACTTACCAGGATGTGACTCGCCCGGTCTATAGCCGGTCGGTGGCGCGCTGGCGCGCGTACGAAAAACACCTCGCACCCATCCTACCGGCGCTCGAAGCTTACTGTCGAACGTTCGGGTATACGTGACGATTTTCCTCGCGGGCTGCGCCTCGGTTCGTGGGCGTTTGAGCCCACCCAAACGCCCCCCAAAGCCATCTGATCACCCGGGTAGGGCGTCGGCCAGCCCCATTAGAATCAACCGTGCTCTTAAACGGCTGAGAAATTAAATCAAGTTGGCAGGCTCTTCTCGCCGGCAACTCAATAAAGCTCGTAGATTGACTCTTTTCCCAAGTGCTTTATGAACTTCTTGAGCACGACCGACAACTTCTGCGGCGGCCCGCCGATATCAATCCAATCGTCCACCGACCCACGGAAGCAGAAACGCTCCGCTAAAAACAACCGCTTCTCGGGGTCAACCAGTATGAACCGCATGACTGCCATGTAACTGGCGGTCTGAATGACGGACTCCTTGATCGTGGCCTTGCTGATCCAGGGCAAGGCGATCCTTTCGAACCCGGCGGTCTCGTCCGGGGATTCGTAGATGATGACGGCGGTTTTCTTGACTTCGACCCGGTACCGCCACTCTTCTGCATGACGCTTGAGAGCCTCCTTCACCATCGCCAATTCCTCATCGGTGATCAGTTTGGGTTGCTTGCGTCGAAAGAAAACCTGACCCCCAATGTTCTCGTAAATCTCGAAACCTTCGGGCAGGGAATTTACCAACGGTCCGTCCGGCTCCGTCGAGAAGTAGTAATTCGGCTTGCCGCTTTTGCCCTTGCCAGCGTGCAGATAATAGGTCTTTCCGGTTCTCGTGGTGTGTTGAATGTTCATATTCAATAACTCCAGGTATCGTGGGCGAGTGGCACTGAGTTCAACTCCTGCCGGTGCAAGCGCCAGTGGGGCTGATGCCGAGGGAGCTGTAGAGTTCGGACTTCTTTACGGGCATGGTTATGAGATGGGGTTCAAACGGCTCGGGATTGGCAGATGCGGTTCACATGGGCGTTGTGTTGTTCGTGTTCCATGTCGACCCCACGGCACGTAATCGCGCCTTAATTTTCGTCCGCGACAGTCTTGACCGCCCATTCCGGGTAAGGCGTGTGGGTGCCCTTCATGGCGCGCCAGAGGATACGGTTGAGCAGATCCTCGGGGCAGCGGTCCGGTTCATCGAGAGCCAGACGGTTGGAAACGATGGCGTCCTGGCGCAGGACGCGGTCAGCAATCTTCTTGGGTTCAGGGTTGATGCGGTCCAGGGGGATGTGGTTGGGCACGCTGTTGAAGGGCGTGAAATCCGGGGTGGCGGCAAAGCAATCGCTCATCGGAGTGGCGCTCCCGTCCAATTGGTTCATGGGCGGCAAGCCCAGGATCAACTCCATGGTACGGACGAGGCTGCATTGGTTGTATTGGGTGCTGATCGTCTGCCGACGCTTGGTGTAGGGGCTGACGACATAGCACGTGGTGCGATAACCGCTAACGTGGTCCCAGCCGAACGCAGGATCGTCCTCGATGGCAAATAGGCAGGTTTCCGGCCAAAACCGGCTGTGGCTGACAGCCTCGACGACGCGTCCCAAGGCTAAGTCGTTATCAGCGATCTGTGCTCCCGGGGTGGGATAGTCGGAACGAGCGCCACCGGTGTGGTCGTTGGGGAGAAAAAGATAAATCAACTCCGGCAGCTCGCCGTTGGTCTCGAAGTGCCGGAGTTCCCGGATGAACTCCGCCGCGCGCACCACGTCCGGCACCTTGAGGTCCCAACCTACGGTGTTGGTATTGCTGCAGGGACGCAAGGATTGGAGGCCGGCCCGGCTCCGGAGCCGGGTTGCACAGGCGCCCGACTGGAAATCAGTCCAGTAGTCTTGCCAAGTGATGCCTCCTCTGCGCTTGGGGTCTTTCCAACCGGCTTGAGTAAGCATCCATTCGCCGTAGTTGCGGAAGGTCTTCCCGTGGGCCAGCGCGTTGTCCCAGATAAAACCCGATGACGCCCAGGCCAGGGCATCCACGCCGTCTTCGGCCTTGGCGCCCGGGTAGCTGCGCGGGGTACCCGAACTGATCTGCCGTTCTACGTATTCGTTGACGATGGCGCTGTCGGTCCATTGGTGACCATCAGCGCTCCGCACGCCTGAGCAATAGGTGTTGTCCAGCAGCACAAACTCGCGAGCGATCTTGTGTTGGTTAGGCGTGTAATCTTCGCCGAAGGTGCACAGACTGGTGTCGCCATTCCCCTCCGGCATGTCGCCGAGCATCTGGTCGTAGGTGCGATTCTCCTTAATCACGTAAATCACGTGCTTGAACCGGCTTGGCTCGCCTGCGCGCTCCGGCACGGGCCGGGCAGGTTGGGCCGGACGCGGCGGGAGCAAAGCCTCCGCCACTTTGGGATAACTCATGTTCCGCAGGGCCGTCCGGGTCAGAGTCGCCAGTTGTCTCTCACTCGGCAGCCGCACCAGGGAGACGGTGCCATAGAAGTCCTTCACGTGGAGCTTCGATTTTTCTCCAGGGGCGAAGGTTTTTGCCGAGCCGATGCCTTTAATATTGGCGACACACAGCGTTTTGCGGTCCGAATCAAACTGAATAGCGCCCGGGAACCAGCCCACTGGGATGAGTCCGATAGCTTGCGAGGCATTCTGGTCCGGGTCGAAGCGAATGACCGCGACAGCGTTCTGGGTGCCGTTACAGACGTAGAGCTTTTTTCCGTCCGGTGCGAAGGCCAGGGCGTTGGGCTGAGCGCCAAAGAGGTCGGCCGGCGTCCGCCGTGTCCAGATCTTCTCCACGACGCGGTCGGTCCGGGTGTCAATCACGCTCAGGGTGTCGTCTCCCGTATTGGCAGCCACCACGTATCTTCCTCCGGGAGAGACGGCCAATGCCGAGGTGTGGAGGCCGGTCGCGATTTCGGAGCTGAGTCTGCCCGAGGCCAGGTCAATCACCGTTACCGAGCCCGCCAGGGCAATGTAACGTACGGAGTCCACCAGAACGGTCGTGCCCTTGCCCGCCGGGGCGGTGAGTTCGCCCTGGCGCGGCGAGCGTCCGCCCAGGTTGCTGACATAGGCCTTCGAACCGGAAAGGACGACATCATACGGCGCGACCCCGGTGTCCCAAGAGCGAAGGAGGGTGCCGCTGAAGGCATCGAGTTCGTAAAGCCGCCCGCCCACGTTGCCCGCCACATAAAGCCGTTTGCCGTCCTGGGACACTGCCAAGCCAGTCGGGATTTCACGCCTTTGTTTAGGGGCATCGGCGTCAGGCACAGGCAGGACGGAGGGTGACACGGCTACGTGGCCCGCATTCACAGCAAACACGAATATGTTGCCGCCGACAGCGGAAAGGTACAACCGCCGCCCATCGGGTGAGAAGGTGAGCCCGGTGAAACTCAAGTCCGAGGTATTCGTTACAGCAACGCGGGCGGCGGGGGCGGAAGCATTCGTTTTGGACCCAGATGCTGCAGTTTGGTATTTGATGAAGGCCAATGGAATCGTTTGCAGCACCTGGCCGGTCGTGGGATCAATCGCCGCGAGCGTATTGTTCAGGCCGGCGGCGGCGAGCAAGCGTCCGTCAGGACTGAGCGCCAAGGCCTGCGGCCGCATCTTCGGAAGGCTTACCTGCCGTCCGGCCGGGGTAAGCACTTGTCCGGTTGGCAGAGAGAAGCGGTTTTCGGCGATGGTTCCTACCTGGTCGCCTCGGACCAAACGTGGCAACGGCTGTTTATCAAGCCCCGCGCACCCGGCCAGAATCACTACCACCGCTAGTTCGATGGAAACTCGGGCCGAATGACGACTGGCGACTCTTCGCTGCATTACTGGTTTTATCCCGGCACTACGCATGTAGTCAATGATTGTGACACGCGGTTGGAAGATTGACAGGGCTGATTTAAGAAAACGAGGCGCGCTTGGGCAGCGGGATTTTTGTGGCGGGCAATCGCGGCTCTGCGGCGCTGAAGCCTATTACATCGCGGCGCAAGTTGGCGAGGGGGTTGGCTGGAACTGAGTAACAAAAAGGAGCCGGTATTCTGGTGTGAGGGGAGGGGGAATCGAGCCTGCGGGGTCAAGAGCGGCTAAGAAGGCCACCAATGGCTACGCCGAAGGAGGGATCTTGCGCGCGAGTCCGATTTGGAGCCGCGGGCTTGGTGGGGGAGGCGAGTTTATCAGCCGGAGGCGATACCTTGGAGATGTTTGCCCTGATAGGGCCATTTTAAGGGTCCGCAGCATGGTGTCGGAGGGTGCCCATGCTTTGCCGCTGCGCAATCCACACCAACGGCATGATCGTCTGCGTGCGCAATTAGCGGGCCAGTTCCACCTTGTGGCTCTTCCCCTCACGGCGATGGCAAGAGACTCCGCACGTCGTCTCCTGCACGTCTTGGCGCGCTTGGCGGCACTTGCCCCAAGTCAGTCGGTCCGATTCCAGAGGTGCTTGAATAGGCGTCTTGCTCGTGCGGACACGGTCTATCTCCGGCACGGGATTCAGGTCGTATGCCGGGGAGAGCGACCAGCGTCCAAGCTGGCGAATTAGAAAACCGTGGTTGCGGAGGTGGTCATCAATGTAAACCTCCCAGGTCATGTGCGGGCTCGGCGTATGCGTTGCGGCACCCGACGGTCACTCCTTCCGCAGCAGGGCCATCATTACCACGTCGTGGAAGGCATCACCTTTACGGGCGAACTCGGGGAGCAGCCCCTCCTGCACCGCAGCGGTTGAGAATTGAAGGTGGCATTTCAACTGGCATGAAGGTGAGTGACGATTACAACGCCAAATACCGGCTGTGGGGGGCCAATCCGATCGTGGCTCCGGCTGGGAAAGCCGTCAGACTGCCCGATTTCATGAGCCGGCGGTTTGCCAGCCATGCGGAACTGAACGCATGGAAGCTGTCGGTAAGGGTTCGCATGCTTGTAGAGAGTGAAACGTGATTTCGAGGGCCAAGCCTCACGCATCACGTATCTCGTTTCACGTTTCACGTTTCAAGAAGTCAGGTCCGCAGCTTGAGCAGCAGGTCCTTGCTTTCCACCGTATCCCCGATGTTGACCAGCAACTCCTCGACGACGCCATCCAGCGGGGCGGACACGGTGGTTTGCATTTTCATGGCCTCCATCATCAGGAGCTTGTCGCCCTTGTGGACTTTGGACCCGACGCTGACGGCAATGGTGGCGATAAGGCCGGGGATCGGGGCGGGAATCTGGCGCGGGTCGGCCAGGTTGGCTTTGGGGCGGACCTTGACCTTCTCGGCCAGGCTCTTGTCGGCGATGGGGGCCTCCCGGGTCATGCCGTTGAGTTCATAGGTCACAATCCGGCGCCCATCCTTGTCCGGCTCGCTCACGTTGACCAGACGGATGATCAGGGTCTTGCCGGCCTCGATCTCCACGCTGATTTCCTCGCGGAGACGCAGGCCGTAGAACTTGGCGGGGGTAGGCAGCACGCTGATATCGCTGTAATCCTGGCGATGTTTGTCAAAAACGGCGAAGACCTGGGGATACATCAAATGGGAATAGAGGTCGTCATCGCTCGCCTGGCGCTTGAGCTTGGCGGACAGCCCGGCGCGCAGCTTCTCGAGGTCCGCCCCCGATTGGCCCGCACCGGCGGCACGAAGGCCTTGAGCCCTGGCGGCCCCGTACCGCTTCCGGGCGCGCGAGAACTTCTCCTCCCCGAGCACCACTCGCCAGACCGGTTCCGGCCAGCCCCCCGGCGGCCAGCCCAGGCCGCCCTCGAACATATCCACCACACTCTCCGGGAAAGGCGTGATCCCGGGCTCGAGGTTCACGACGTCCTCGGGCCGGATGCCGCGGCTGAAGAGGAACAGGGCCATATCGCCCACCACTTTCGACGAGGGGGTGACCTTGACGATGTCGCCGAAGAGCAAGTTGACCTCGGCGTAAAGCCGGGCGATTTCCGGCCAGCGGCGCGCCACGCCCATGCTAGCTGCCTGCTCGCGAAGGTTGGTATATTGGCCGCCGGGCATCTCGTGGAGATAAACTTCGGCGCTGCCAGTCTTCGGTGCGACGTCAAACGGCGTGTAATACTCCCGCACCTTTTCCCAGTAGTCCGAGAATTCGTTCAGAGCGAGGAGGTCCAGGCGCGTGTCCCGCGGAGTGTGCTGAAGCGCGGCGACGATCGAGTTGAGGTTTGGCTGGCTGGTGCTGCCGGACATGGCGGCGATGGCGAGGTCAACGACCGCCGCGCCGGCTTCGCCCGCCTCCAGCACACTGGCGGAGGCGATCCCGCTCGTATCATGTGTGTGGAAGTGAATGGGCAGGCCAATCTCTTCCTTCAAGGCCTTGACCAGCTTGCGCGCGGCGAAAGGCCGGCACAGCCCGGCCATGTCCTTGATCGCCAAGAAATGGGCGCCCATCCGTTTCAGTTCCCGGGCCATCCGGACATAATATTTGAGCGAGTATTTGTCCCGGCGCTCGTCCAGGATGTTGCCCGTGTAGCAGATGGCCGCCTCGCAAATGGCGTGCGTATTCTGGACGGCTTCCATTGCCACCCGAACGTTCGGCAGGTAGTTGAGGGAGTCGAAGATGCGGAAGATGTCCATGCCGGCGGCGGCGGCATGCTGGACGAACCCGGCGACCACATTGGGTGGGTAGTTGGAATAACCGACGGCGTTCGACCCGCGGAAGAGCATCTGGAAGCAGATATTGGGGATGGCCGCGCGAAGCTTGCGCAACCGTTCCCAGGGGTCTTCGGCCAGGAACCGCATGGCGGTGTCGAAGGTTGCGCCGCCCCACATTTCCAGGGAGAACAAACCGCCGTCCAGTGCGCCCAGCCGGCGGGCGAGCGGCGCGGCGCAGGCCAGCATGTCATAGGTGCGCAGGCGCGTGGCCATGAGCGACTGGTGGGCGTCGCGGAAGGTGGTGTCGGTGATGAGCAGGGGCTTTCGACTGCCCGCCCACTCCGCGAATTTCTTCGGCCCGAGCTCCAGCAGCAGGTCGCGCGTGCCCTTGGGCATGGGGGCCTGGGCGCCGTAAGCCGGCGGCCGGGCAATCTCGAAGACCTTTGCCGGCCGGTAACCCTTGGCGTGCGGGTTGCCATTGACGATGACATTGCCTAGGAAGTTCAGCAGCTTGGTGGCCCGGTCGCGGCGCGGTTTGAAGTCATACAGCTCCGGAGTGTTGTCCACCAGCGTTGTGGTGGCGCGGCCTTCGGCGAAGATCGGGTTGTTGATGACGTTCTCCAGGAACGGAATGTTGGTCTTGAGACCGCGAATCCGGAATTCCCGCAAGGCCCGGTCCATGCGCTGGCGCGCCAGGTCCCAGGCATGCGCGGAAGCCACGACTTTCACCAGCAGAGAATCATAATAGGGCGTGATCACCGCACCGGCGTAACCCATGCCTCCATCCTGCCGGATGCCGAATCCGCCGGTCGAGCGATAGGCGAGGATCTTGCCGTAATCGGGGATGAACTTGTTTTCCGGGTCCTCGGTCGTCAGGCGGCATTGAATCGCGTAGCCATTGCGCGGCACTTGGTCCTGGAGCGGCATGCGCACTTCCGGGCCATACAATTCGTGACCCTGGGCAATGAGAATCTGCGCCCGCACCAGGTCGAGTCCGGTGATGACCTCTGTGACGGTGTGCTCCACCTGGATGCGCGGGTTCATTTCGATGAAGAACCACTCCTGGCGGTCAAGGTCGTACAGGAACTCAATCGTCCCGGCATTGTCGTAGTGGATCTCGCGAGCCATGCGGACGGCGGCCTCGCAGAGTTCGCGCACGATGGATTCCGGCACGCCGTAGCTCGGGGCGATCTCGACCACCTTCTGGTGGCGGCGCTGCACCGAGCAATCCCGCTCGTGCAGGTGGATTACGTTCCCGTGCTGGTCCCCCAGGACCTGCACTTCGAGGTGTTTCGCGCGCGGGATGTATTTCTCCAAAAACACCGCCGGGTTCCCGAACGCCCGGTCGGCCTCGGTCTGCGCCTCGTCCACCAACCGCGCCAGGTCGGTCGGCTTGCTAACCACCCGCATACCGCGACCGCCCCCGCCAAACGCGGCCTTGATGATGAGCGGAAAGCCGATGCCCTGCGCAATCTTCAAGGCCTCCTCCCGCCCGGTCACCGGCGCCTCGGTCCCGTTGAGCGTCGGCACTCCCAGGCGTTGCGCCAGAGCCCGCGCGGCGGTTTTGTCCCCCATCATGTCCAGCAATTCGGGCCGGGGGCCCACAAAGGTTATCCCCGCTCGCGCACATGCCCTCGCAAACTCCGCATTCTCGCTCAGAAAACCGTAGCCGGGATGGATTGCCTCGACCCCAGTCGCTTTGGCCAGGGCGACGATGCCATCAATATCCAGGTAGGCCGCCACGGGCCCCTTGCCCTGCCCGATCAGGTAGGCCTCGTCGGCTTTAAAGCGGTGGATGCTGAAACGGTCTTCCTGGGCGTAAACGGCCACGGTGTGGAGCCCCAGGTCGGTGGCCGCCCGGAAAATGCGGATGGCAATCTCGGAGCGATTGGCCGCCAAAAGCTTGGTGAACCGCCGTGGGTGCAGGGGCGCGGCCGGATGATGTGGTATTCGGGAACGCATTTTAGCGTGGCACAATAACCCGGTTTGGCAAATGCGCAAAGCCAGTCCGAGGGCAACGGCGGGTCCAGGCAGTCCCAACAGCTCGCCTCAGGCTCTTCCAGGTTCGCCCAGCAGTAACTCGGCTGGGATGCGCAGACCAGCAACCAGGGCGCGAATCATTTTGAGGCTGAGGCCGCGTCTGCCGGAGAGCACTTCGGATACCCGGCTCCGGCTGCCCAACAACGGCACCAAGTCTCTTGGAGCGAGTCCTTGTTGCTCCATCCGAAAGCGAATTGCCGCGACGGGGTCGGGCTTATCAATCGGGAATTTCTTATCCTCGTAATCGTGGACGAGAAGCGAGAGGAGTTCCAGTTCGTCTCCCTGCGCCGTATTGGGCGCGGCATCCATCAGTTTCTCGATTCTGGCGAGCGCCGCTTCATACTCTGCTTTCGTCTTAATTATTCTGGCTTTCATCACATCTGCTCCGCGTCAATTTGGTCGTACTCGCTGTGCGTTCCCGCGAATCGGACGTAGACCACGCGGTAGGCGTAGTTAATCCTGACAACCAGGCGGTATTTATTGCCGCCAATATTGAACACGACCCGGCCATCCTTCAAAATACTCGCCGTGGCGTATTGCTCTTTGACTTGCGCCGGGTTGGCCCAATCCGCTCCCTCGGCCTCATGGAACCAGGCGTCCAACCCGGTCTTCGCATCCGGATGTCTTCTCGCCAGCTCAATCAACCACTTTCTCGATATTACGCGCATAGATTCTCACAGGAATTGTCGCGAGGCAAGCGAGATGTTCCCATTTCGGGAACCGACTTGTCGAGATGAATTGTTCACTTATTCGGGCCGACCGAACCCTACATCGGCGCTTGCCCCAGGTCGGTCGGCCCGATTCCAGCGGTGCTTGGTCAGCGCAGCGAGGGTGCCCAGGCCAAAGAACAGGAAACTGCCGATGACGGCCATGAGTCCCACAGGAACCGAATGGAACGGCGGGTCAAGGCTTGAATTCCTTCAGCCGGATACGACGGTACTCCATCTGACCGCGGTCGCCCTCCAAGCCGATGGGGCCGGTTGGCGGTATCTTGAAGGCGGACTCCAGGACCTCCCCATTGCAGGTGCAGAAGGCGACGTTGTTGGTGGCAATAATTTCAATCTGATTCCAATCCTGCGGTTTATACTGCTTGAGTCCCTTATAGGGACCGGCGATGAGGTAATCTCGGCATTGCAACTGGGGTTCTCGGATGAAGATGCCACTGTCGGCGTCAACGCCGGCCCGAAATTCAAGCCTGAGGATGAAGTCCGCAGGGAACTCGCGAGTCGTCCAAATCTGCTGAATGCGGCTGCCTTCCGGAGGGGTAGTCACAATCAAGCGGCCGAACCTGGCGACGTAGCGGCCTTCGCTGCTTTCGGTCAAGCCGTCAAAATTGTTGGTCCGATATCCCCACCCCGTCAGGTCGTGCCCATTGAAAAGGGTAACAAACCCGGGCTCGGGCTGGAAGTTATCGGGTTCGTTCTCGAGCAAGCCGAGCGTGGCCAGAATCGGACGCAGCGCCGCGCTCCACTTGGCGTAACCCGCCTCATTGGGATGCAGCAGGTCCGGGAATTCCCCAAGCTTTGCGTTTCCGCGCTCGTCGGCAAAGAGGGGCCAGGTCTCGATCAAAGTCACCTGGGCATCGCCACGGACTGTGGCCGCATAAAGTTGATTGATGCGTCTTATCTTCTCAGCCGGACGCTGCTTGGTCTCGGAACTGGGGAAGACCTGGCATAGGACAACCGGCATTTTGGGATCATGGAGCTTAAGCTCGGCGAGGATGAGCTTGAGGTTGCCATTGACGACCTCCGGGTCAGCCCCCTCTTCGAGGTCGTTAGTGCCGATGAGAAGCACGACAGCAGCCGGGTTCAGGGCTATGACATCCTCCTTTAATCGAATCAGTACGCCGCGGGTGGTATCGCCGCTAATCCCCCGATTGGCAACCTTCATGCCGGGAAACGAGTTCCCCATCTTGTCGCCCCAGCCCTGGGTAATTGAGTCGCCGAGAAACACCACCGCGCGCTGGTCCTGCTGGACTCCTTGCGCCCAGGCCGCCCGGCGTTCGGCCCAAAGTTTTCGGAACCAATCATAACGTCGAATGGGCCCGGCACCCGGCAAACCGTCATCGGCGGCGGGGATTTGAAGGCGCGCATCGGCGCTCGCAGAGGGCTGCTGGGCGGGGCTGAGGGTGGAAGCGCTGAGAAGCGCCAACAGGGCAAGGACCGATAAGCAACATTTCATGGGGTATGATTGATAGCAGGTGAGCACGCGTCGGCCAATCACAGATTGATCAGGAGCTGGGTAGTGCTGTTGGTCATTTTCGCTTGCCGCTTGGGATTTGGATCGGGCTTCGGCGAGGTTCCGGCGAGGTTCGCAGCCGTCCTCCCTCCCTCTGCAATAAGGGAATAGCTGTCGCGGGGCGAGCAAACCTCACCGGAGCGACAAGAGTGCACGTGAGTGCCACGTCGCGGCATTTGCGCGGGTTGCTGGCGGAAGCCTTAGGATCGGTGTTTCTCTGGCTTGGCAGTTGCCTTGGGTTGGGCCACGCTTACACGGTTCTACACGACTTTACCGGCGGGTTTGGTGACCGGTCCGCGCCTTACGCAAGTCTGGGAGTCTCGGGCAAAACCCATCCCAGCTTTACTTCGACATATCGGTGGTAGGCCAATCGCAGCGGCTGTGGCGTATTCGAGTCAGCTTCTAGTCAACTGCAAGCCCGTCTCTGAGAGGGTGAAATCCACGAACCGAGCCCGTGGGTTAGGTGGATGGCTGGTCAGCACTTGCTTGATTTTCGCGGCGGCCCTCTCATCTTTGCCAAACAGCAGGAGGTAACCGCCGCCACCAGCGCCCAGTAGTTTGGTCGCGCCGAGGTAGTCGCCGACAAGATCGAGGACCTGCTGCACTTCAGGTGGGTTGGTGCCGGCGTCCAGGCGCTGGTTGAGGGTCCAACTATTGCGGATAGCCGCCAGGAGCAGGTCGTAATCGCATTTCTGGATGGCGGCGGCCGCGAAATCTGCGTTGGCGCCAATATCCGCAATGACGCCCAGGCGCGACGGGGAATTGAGGAAGATGCCCCGCACGATCTCGGCGAGGATGTTCTTGGCGAGGCGGGTGATGCCGGTGTAGTAAAGCAGGATCGAGCGGTTGGCGTACTCGTGATCGAAGAGGTGGTTTGGCAGCCAGCCGATTACGGCTTTCTGCGCAAGGCCGGATGCGGTCTCGATCAGTTTAATGCCGCGGAAAATTGCGCCGGCCTGGTCCTGCCAGCCGCCGCCGGTAGTCAGCATCTGTTCCAGCGCCAAGGTGCGGGTGAACAGGGTGTTTCGGTCCCAGTCCAGCCCGCACAGATCACCCAGCGCCGCCAGGACCGTTGACGCGAGGATGCTGCTGGTGCCCAGGCCCGAGCCTTTGGGCACGGCAGCGAGCAAGGAAACTTCGATGCCGGCGCCAAAGTCACAGAGTTGCTCCTCCAGCGAAACAAAACCGCCCTGCGAATTGAACCGCGGGAGGAAGCCAGCGAGGGCAAACGCCGCCTTGGCGAGCGCAAAAGGGCTGTCCGGCCGTGCGAAAGTATCCAACTCGGCGTAAGTGCGCACGCGTTCTTCGACCCCGAGATCAATCGAGTGCATGACCAGTTCCGGGCGCTCGGAGAGTTTCGCAAAGACTTGGATGGGAGGTTGGCCGTTGAGGTCGGCGGCCAGGTTAAGGACCTTCCCGCCATGCTCGATGCAATAAGGGGGAGTGTCGGTCCAGCCGCCCGCCAGGTCGAACCGGATCGGGCTGCGCGCCCACACAATCTGGTCGTCCATGACATTCCGGCGCGGGCAAGCCGGCGAGAGCCGGGCCTCCTGGACAATCATTTCCCGGAGCCGGGCGAATGCGCCGGCCTCGAAATCTCGCCAGCCGGGTTCACGGCGATGCCTCAGGACGGCCGAACGGAACATCTGGTCATGCACCAACTGCATTGCATCGTCGTGGTCGGCGAAGCACACTTCGGGTACAGCCTCGCTCCCCGCCGCGAAGGCCCGCGCGGTCGCCTCAAGGTCGAGGCGGAAAAAGACACTCCAGCGGAAGTTATTGAACATCGGCAGCAGGCAGGCCTGGCGCAGTCGCGCCCGCTGCTCATACAATCGGCGCAAGTTGACCTTCTCGGGGATTTGCTGCGCAGAGAGCCGGGGCAACTCGCGCCATCGACGGGCGAGACCCGTCTCGGGATCCGGCGCTGATGCAAAGAGCCACTCGACGAGTGCGGGTTCTATCTCTCCCGCTGCCAGAACGGGAAACAACGGGCAGGACTGCATGTCGGCCTGGGGGTCAATGCCGCAGTCTTCGGGCTTGAGACCACGTGCGGTGAACCAGTCGCCCGCCGCCCGGCCCAACCAGCGGGTCGCAGCGTCCCCCAGCGGGCCGGCAAAGGTGTCCCCGAAACCATAGGCGCGTACACAGAACTGATCCTGGCCAATGGGCACGAAGTCGAGGCACACGCCGGCGGGGAGCCGGAGGGTCCAGTTGTTTTCCGGTACGCCCGTAAGGACGTGCCGGGAAGCGAGATGCCAGCCGGACGGCACGACACTGTTCTCGACCCAAAGCGAGTGGTTGCCCTCCCGGCGCAGGGTCACGTCAAAGCGCGAGTTCTGCGTCACCTGGTCGGGTTGCTGGCGCGCGCCTGTGCGGCCGATCTTGGCCTCGTCCAGCACGAGGTTCTGCAAAGCAGAAACCGACTCGATCATCTGTCCGCTGGTGCCGAAGTGATAGAATTGCGCCTCCGGCAAGGGAATGACGGCGCAAGTCAGTTCGTTGACAGCAGCGTCCTGCGCCGTCGGGGATTTGCCCAGTGCGAGGCCGAACTCGGCGTAAAGCTCGTAACGGCGCGCCGTGCCGCCGCCGAACCCGCTGGCCTCCCAGCCGCAACGCTCCATCAGCACGCGCACGGCCCGTTCGCTCAGCAGCCACATGCCGGTGTCCACCAGGCAGAGGTAATTCTCCGCCAGCTCGCGGATTCTCGAAGCGGCAGGTTTCTGGAGGAAGAAGGCCAATTCGGTGGAGTGGCCCCGTGGGGAAAAGAATACGCCGAAGTCCTCGGCCTTCTCCGGCGCCACCCTCATGCCGAGACCCAAGACATCCACCTCGGGGAAGTGCGGCAGTTCGCGTGCGAAGCGGAGGAGGACGTCGCCGCTGGTGATCAGGGCGGCGGTGCTTGGTCCGGCGTGGGCGAGCACGCGTTGGTAGTCGGCCAGTTGCAGGTCCAGCAGCGATTGATCGAGGCGCTGACCGCGCGACCAGCGGAACACCGGGATGGGCATGAGCAATTTACCCATGGGCGCATAGGCGGGCAGCCGCCGGCTAAGGCCGCCCGCGTGCAGAATGAGCTTGCGGCTTTGTCGCAGCCAGCCGGTGAATGACTGGTCGGGTGCGGTCGCGTGCCAGGCTTCGGCCAGGAGATTGGCCGTACCGCCACCCGAGCCCAGCGGGCGGCCGGGAGGGTCGGAGGCGGCGAACCATTCAGGTCGCCGCCGGCCTTCCAGCGCTTCGAACTCCCCTACCATGCGGGGCGGAAGGGTGAGCAGGTATTGAACGGGAATATCAGTGCCGGGCATAACTCTGGCCCGGATGATGTGAGGACCGCGCCAGCCCTGTCGAGCGGATTTGCGCAAGCGGGCGCCTTCGGACTCGTGGCGCAACGCGCTTGCCAGCCCGTTGAAACCGACTAATTTGGCGGCATGAAGTTCAATCATCTCGTGCGAGTGCTGCTGTTGGTCCTGCTGGGTTCGGTCTTTCAATCGCCCGGCCAGCCGACTGAGACCGAGCGCAAGGAGTTTCAGGCCCTCAAGGCCAGAGCCGACAAGGGCGATCCAGAGGCACAGATCAGCCTCGCTAACCACTATGCTGAAGGAACGGGCGTCAGTCGGAACCCTGCCACCGCGGTGAAATGGCTCCGCAAGGCCGCTGACCAAGGCGCGGCGCGAGCCCAGTGTCTGCTGGCTCTGGCCTACGCCAATGGCCAGGGTGTGAAACCAGATAAGGCTGAGGGCCTCCGCTGGCTCCGCCGGGCGGCTGATCAGGGGCTGGCCGAGGCCGAATTCGATCTGGGCATGTGCTACGCCAACGCCGACGGCGTGCCAAAGAACGCCGCCGAAGCCGCGGCCTGGTATCGCAAAGCGGCTGACCAAGATCTGCCGGAGGCCGAAGCTGAACTCGGTACCTGCTATCTGGAAGGGCTCGGGGTGCCGAAGAACATTCCGGAAGGCGTGAGGTTGATCCGGAGGGCCGCTGAGGAAGGATACGGTCCGGCGCAGAATTCCCTGGGGCTCAGTTACCTCAAGGGTAACGGCGTCGCGAAGGATTACGTGCAAGCATATAAATGGCTTGCCCTCGCCTCAGCCCAGGGCGATGAACGCGCCGACGATGCCCACATCAATTTGGCTTCCGCCGAACGGTTTCTGACACCCGAGCAAGTGATTGAAGCGCAGCGCTTGGCACACGAGTTCAGGCCGGGCAAACCCTCGGCGCTGGGGGAATCTCCCGCAGCGGGGACCAACGCGGCGCCCCATATTTCGGGCAGCGGCGTAGGGCAAACCAAGGCTGTGGATACCGCACTCAGGCCCGCTAGTGCTTCCATGACCGGCGTCGTGAACGTGACGGCTGCGGATGAATCTTATGAGATTTTCGTTGATGGCGCCTTCGTTGGCAACACGCCCGCCAAGGTCAAGCTCACGGAAGGCGTTCATATCGTCGAAGTCAAGAAGGCGGGGTTCACGGATTACCGGAAGCAGCTCAAGATTACTGACGGGTCCGAGCTGACCCTGCGCGCCGTCCTCGAGAAACCGTAATCCCGGATTGGGTAGCAGGGTTAAGCAACGCTGTGAAATTCTCCATCGTTACGCCCAGCTTCCGCAATTCGGACTGGCTCAAGCTGTGCGTGGCGTCGGTGGCTGACCAGGCCGGGGTGGAGGTCGAGCACATTGTGCAGGACGCCCAGTCAGACGACGGCACGCAGGCATGGCTCGCGCAGGACCGGCGGGTGCAAGCTTACTTCGAGAAGGACCAGGGTATGTACGATGCCGTGAACCGGGGCTGGCGGCGCTCGAAGGGCGAGATCCTCGCCTACCTGAATTGCGATGAGCAGTACCTGCCTGGCGCGTTAAGCGCGGTCGCGGAGTTCTTCCGCCAGCATCCACAAACCGACGTCTTGTTTGCCGACACCGTGGTGGTGGACAGACAAGGCCAGTTCATCTGTTATCGCAAGTGCCTGGTGCCGTGGAAGAATACCATGTGGGTTTACAACCCGGTAATCACCAGCTCCATTTTCATCCACCGCCGGGTGCTGGATCAATACGGCTTGTTCTTCGATACGCGCTGGCGTGACTTCGGTGACATGGTGTGGACCATAGATATGGTTCGCCGCAAACTGAACCTGGCCCTCATGCGCCGGTTCACCTCCTCCTTCACTGACACCGGCGAGAATATGAATCTCAAGCCAAACGCGCTCCGGGAGCGGGGGTTGGTCATGGAAATGGCGCCCGCCTGGGTCCGGCGCTGCAAAGTTCCCCTGGTCCAACTCCACCGGCTCCGGGCGCTTTGCCAGGGCATTTACTGGGAGAAACCGTTCTCCTACTCGATCTACACTCTGGCCAGCCTGGAGCGGCGGGTCGAATTCCATGTTTCGAAGCCGACCTCCATCTGGTGGGCACGCCACCGCAGCCCATCTTGAAAGTCACATTATGAATTTTGGCGAGATTCGATTCTGGCTATTGTTGGTGGCGGGTCTGGGGGTCATCGCCTCGCTCCGCTGGCTGCTGGGCCACACCCGTTTGGGTCTGCCACCTTTATTCGACCGGATAGCCCTCTGTACCCTGGGCATGTTTCTCCTCTGCTGCGTCAGTTGGCTGACGTTCGCCATCTTTATGGCGGTGGGGCTTTGCAGCTACTACGGGATGAAATGGATCCTGGCGACCCACACAAAAGGTCATTCCTATTATCTGTTTATCCTCATACCCTTGCTGCTGCTCCCCTTGTTCTACTACAAGTACTCGAACTTCGTGGCGAACGGCGTGCTCGGCCTGCACCTGGACTACTTCCGGGACCTGGCTCTGCCGGTGGGCATTTCGTTCTACACCTTCCAGAAGATCAGTTTTGTTGTGGACACTCTGGCGTTTAAGCATCCCCTGCCGAGCCTGCTGGACTACCTCAACTTCGCCAGCTTTTTTCCCATGATCGTGGCTGGGCCCATTGAACGGCGGGCTGATCTCTATCCGCAGATCAAAGAATTCAAGTTCCGCTGGAACTCGGCGTGGCTTGACGAGGGGGCTCCCTGGATCGTAACGGGTCTGTTCTTCAAGCTGTGCTTGGCGGACAACCTGGCGGAGTTCGTCAACCGCCAGTCCACTACGAACGCGTGGGCTATCTGGGCCGCCAATTTCCTGTTTGGGCTGCGCATTTATTATGACTTCGCCGGCTACAGCCTAGTGGCCGTCGGTTTGGGACATTGTCTCGGCATCCGGCTCACGTTGAACTTCCACAGCCCCTATTGTTCGCGGAGCATCGTGGAATTCTGGCGGCGATGGCACATTACCTTGAGCCAATGGTTTCGCGATTACGTCTATATCCCCCTGGGCGGCGGGCGCACCCGGCGCTGGGCGTTTAATGTCATGGTGGTGTTTGTGCTTTCGGGCATCTGGCATGGCTCCGGCTGGAACTTTGCCCTCTGGGGGGCGATGCATGGAACCTACCTTGTAATCAACCGCCTCTTCTCGAAGAAATACACTCTGCCCGACTTCGCGGCATGGTTGCTGACCTTTGTGGCGGCAATGTGGGCCTGGCTTGCTTTCTACGAGGTGCATCCCCAAGCCTTGCTGGCCAAACTGAAAGCCTCGTTTACGCCCTCCGCTTACAGCCTGGCCCAATTGCGCGCGGTGCCCGCGCAGTGGTCGCCCAGCGGCCGGCTCACGCTGATGTTCGTCCTTGCCCTCACGGGAGCGGTCCTTCTGCTGGAATGGCTCTCGGTCCGGCGCCAGAATGAACCTTTCTGCTACCTCCGCCGCCCTTGGGTAATGTACCTCCTCGTGCTGCTCACGCTGCTGCTTGCTCCAGGAATCAACAATGCCTTCATCTATTTCGCCTTCTAAGTCTTCCCCGGGACGATTGACCTGGCGGCTGTTAGCGGTAGCTGCGGTGGGCTGGTTGGGCTGTGCCGGCTACTCGCTCTGCCTGGAGCCCGGGCAGCGGTTCTACCTCGAAGCCGCGCGGGTTAAGCGGGCTTGGGCCGAAAAGATGGGCCGGGAACAAAAATCCAGGATACTGGTGTACGGCGGCTCAAGCTGCGCCTTTTCCATCAATGGAGAGCGGATACTTTGGGAACAAGGACTGCCGGTCGTCAACATGGGGCTGGGAGCTGGTTATGGCGCGCGCTTTCTTACCCGTTGGGCGATCTCTGAAGCCCGCCCGGGCGACTCGCTCATTGTGGCTCTCGAACCTGGCCTACTGAATGGTGATTTGGCCGCCACCTCCGAGGCGGTCCATCTCAGCTACGCGCTGCATCAGCCGGGTTTGTTGCGCAATCTCAACGGCTCACCCACGATCTCGCTGGCTTCGCAACTGCTGATGCTGCGGCCCGGCTGCAGCCGCGTGGTGACGCTGGTGGCCAAGATCGCTGGCGGCAAGCCGCTCTTTCGCTACCGGACCGAGGACATCAACCCTAGCGGTTGGATGCAGACCGCTGTGCGGTTGCCGGTGGATTCGCCAGGGCCGGCTGGGACCTTATCTGCGCTGGGTCGGGGCTTGCTCAAAGACCTGGCCGGTTGGTGTCATCAGCGAAATGTTCGTCTGGCCTATTCGATCCCCTGGGAGTTCACCAATGCGGAAGACCGGGTCTCATTTCAGAATCAGAACGCGGCGTTCCTGTTGCAGGTGGCGGAGCTGATGCCGGTGCTCAAGGATCACGCTCTGGGTGTCTGCACAAACCGCGAATACTACTCAGATACTGGCTGGCACTTAACGGAACAGGGCTCGAATTTGCGCAGCGACAGCCTCGGCCGTCAGATCAAGGAATGGAGGACCTGGACGGAAGATGAGTTGCGGACCCTCGCGGCCCGCTGAACGGCTTGGCCATTTCCACGACCGATCGAGCTCTTCCAGGTCTCGACTCCTGGCGTCCGGCGCAGAAAGACGGACGAGGAGAACGGATGAAAGCGCAGCATGAAGCGGTTATGTGTTCGGAGGGCGGCGGGAATCGGTTTTCAAACCGAGGACGCTCATAAAGAAACTTGAGAAGACGGTTTGGATGGCGACGACGATCAGTGTGACCGCCGGGAGCAGCCGCCGCATATTGTCCGCATAGGGTAGCAGACCGTAGCCGATTTGTTTCCAGAGCCAGAGGCTGTGCAGGAGCAGCCCCAGCCCAAAGGCCAGAATAGCCAGCCCGAAACAGATGCCCCTTTCGAGAGTAAAGGTCTTGAAAACCCTCGAGAACTTCGGGTCCTGGGGCAGCAGACCCTCGCCTACGGCAAAGACCTTCGTGAAGCACGCAAAGGCGACGAGTTGGGTGCCGATGATCGCCGCCATGCAGGCCACAGCGAGGGTGCCGGTGCTGAACTGAACGCTGCCGAGTCGAATCGTTCCCAAGGCCAGCGCGGCTCCGACCGCGACGCCTAACACGCTCAGCAGCAACCCTGGCACCAGAAAGAGCCAGCGCGGAGAATAAATGAGCATGAACCGCAGGTGCCGCCACCCGTCCCGCCAGGGTTTCAAATGCGGCGGCCGGGAACGCCCATCCGGATGGAGGGTTATGGGAACCTCCGCAATGCGCAGAGATTTCAATGTCGCCTTGATCACCATCTCCGAGGCGAATTCCATGCCAGTGGTCTTGAGTCCCAGCTCACAGCAGGCATCTCTGGCAAAGCCGCGGAGCCCGCAATGAAAATCCCGCGCCGGGCATTTGAACAAGAGCCGGCCGAGGAACGAGAGACTCGGGTTGCCAAGCCAGCGATTCTTCCATGGCATCGCCCCGGGCGCAATCACCCCGCCCCCGGCGGGTAACCGACAACCCATGACCAAGTCGAATCCCTCCTCGAGCTTCTCCACGAAACCTTCAATCCGAGAAAAATCGTAGCTACCGTCCGCGTCGCCCATGATGACCCATTTCCCGCGAGCGGCCTCAATTCCTGCGCGCAACGCGCTACCATAACCCCTTTCGATTGCCGTGATGACTCGCGCGCCCGCCTTCAAGGCGATGGCTGCAGACTCGTCGGTGCTGCCATTGTCGGCAACCAGCACTTCTCCGCGCAACCCCACCCGTTCCAAACCGGCGCGCGCCTTTTCAATGCACTGGACCAGCGTTTCCGCCTCGTTGAGGCACGGCATCAGGATGGTCAGCTCACATTCGTTCTGCATACCGTGGCATCGGCTTCACCAGGAACTGGCATGTTCGAATGATTAGATAGCACGAGCGCAGGCAGACACACAAGAAAGTTGCGAACGCCATCGGCGGGCGCTCAGGTCCGGTTCGACTCCTTCGGAGACGCTCCCGGGTTAAGTCGACACGGCAGCCGGTTTCGCCACGCCGCCGTTCAAGCTTATGCTCAATCCCAGCAACCCGAGGAACAGGGGCAAATCCGAATGCAGCGAACCAAAGATAGTGAAGAAGAAAATGACTTTCGCCACAAAGTAGGAAACAAGGAAGACATTGATGTGCCGATAGGCAGGATCGCCGAACTGGTAATTCTGATGAAGCACCCGAATGCCGGCAATTAGTAGCCAAACAAAAGCCATCGAGCCAAAGATTCCGAACGGGATAATGACGGACAAGGGTCCGTTGTGGTAGTCGCCAACCAGTTCAACGGCCTCCAAACCGTTCCTCATGTTATATTGTTCGTTTCCGCTAAAGCTGTATCCCTTGCCCATGAGGAGGTATCGCGGGATCTCCGGTAGGACGTCCCGCCACATCTCCAGACGCCACTGGGTTGACCCCTCGGTATCATAGCGGACCAGGGGATCGATCGGGATCATGGGCAGAAACGCCAGCGAGCGTTGGACCGCGATCGGCAAACGGCCCGCAAAGAGAAACAGCAGGGATCCGGCCGCCACTATCGAAAGAAACGCGGGCACCACCAACCGGGTCCGGTGCAACCCTTCAATGAAAAAGAGCAGCGTGAAGGTCAGTAAGAGCAGAATGGTCGTTGATCGGAACCCGCCCATCATGCTGAGCGGGATTGAAAGGCAAAACAGGCCCAACCGCCAAGGCTTCGAAGCGTCCAGGAGCCCTCGGATACCATAGCGGACCAGCATCAGGCAATAGATCGCAACGCCCAAACCGGACACCCCGAAGAAGCGCACCGTCGGCCCCATTGGCCCTACCACACTGTTCTGGTTGAAGGCAGCCGTATCCGCCACGGGAAAGAACAGAAATAGAAAGTTGAAGGCGGGGTTGATTACGCCCGGCAGATTCGCGATTGCCGCAGTCCCCGCCCCAATGAAAAAGAGCGCCACATAGAGCCCTGCCCTTTTCGGAGGAATCGGACGGCTGATAATGGCGAAATACCCCATAGCCGCTGCCAGCATCACGAAGTATCGCTTGGCGCCGTAAGTGTCGCCGCCAAATACTCTTGCTTGTAAGAGACCGAAGTGACCGCCGGTGACCTGCGCCGTGATAACAATAACGGCGATCAAAAGAAACAGCGGCAAGGCCACGGTCGGGGCGGACAGGAACTTCATGTTCCGATTAACCGCGTATTGCAGTATGGAGATGACCAGGCTGATTACGGCCAATAACATCCAGATCGAGGGCTTACCGGGGATTAAGAACAGCATAGCCGTGCTGTTCCAAGCGGCGATCAGCCAAACATGGTGCCAGCGCAATAACACCGGGATGGCCAGCGCGGACAAAACGACTACCAAAGAGCCGACGGTGTTTAAGTCTTGTGGAGTCGCCAGGAGGTAGCCTAAAATTACTGCCAGCGGCAGGCAAATACCGTAGACAAGGAGCGATCGAAATAGTGCTGGTGCGTTAGTCATTGTTCAGACCGGACTTAGAGCTTGTTTGAAAACGATCATTGAGACCCGTTGGAGCAGGTTTGGAGTCCCGTCTTTAGGCGGTTTCTGCGCTGCGCCGCCTAAAGGCAGGACGCCAAACCGAGTTTTCAAACAAGCCATTAGGTATTTCTGTCGCATTCGCCATTTCGCAAGAGAAGCAGAACAAAGTCCGGGCCTATCTGCAATACATTTTCTCGTTTGACATGCCTTTTTGCCCCGCTGTACGGTCTACTCGAAAACATTCCTTCGCTACGGCACAAGAGCAGTGTATGAATTGAAGCCCGGAGCGGTGGCGCACTCCGCAATTAAGTGATGAGCTCGAAGCTGCCCGGTGGCCCCCATATGCCCCAACTCGACGGTCTGCGCACCTTGGCGGTGGCGGCGGTGGCGTGGTCGCATTGGATGGGGCCTTACCAGCTCGGGTTCGAGTGGGGTTTGATGGGTGTGAATCTGTTCTTTGTGCTCAGCGGTTTTCTCATCACCGGCATTCTGCTGGATAACCGGGCTTGCCCGGCAAGGCCAGCCGGGCGGTGGTATGCGATCCGCCAATTCTATGCCCGGCGCGTGTTGAGAATCTTCCCGCTTTTTTACATGACACTGGCGCTGCTGGTTTTGGTGGGTGTTCGGCCGATTCGTCAGACTCTTCTATGGCATCTCACCTACCTGTCTAATGTCTATTTCTTCCGGCAAGGTGGCTGGCAGTTGGCGACCAGCAATATTAGCCACTTTTGGTCGTTGGCCGTGGAGGAGCAGTTTTACCTGGTGTGGCCGTATTTGATGATCTTCCTGCCAGTTCGTCGGCTACGCCCCGTAGTCTTGGGCCTGATCGTTCTGGCACCTGTGTTCCGGGTGACAATGGGGCTGGCGGTTCCGGAGAACAAGTTGCCTTTCGTGCTGACGATTGGGTGTTTGGACGCGCTTGGAGTCGGGGCGTTGCTGGCGTATGCGCAGCGGAGCGGGGGAAACTCGCGGTGGGATGCAGAGGCGGTGGCTCGGCGGTTGCTTCGGCTCGGGCTCCCGGCCTGGGTAGCGCTTGAGCTGCTGATCCGAGTACACTCGGTGCCGGGCCCATTGCTTCAAATGCGACAGACTTTTCTCGACATGATCTTCGGCTGGGTGATCCTGAGCGGGGCGAGGGGGTTCGGAGGTTGGTTTGGATGGTTCCTGCAGTGCCCCCCGATGGCCTACTTGGGGAAGATCAGTTATGGGTTATATGTATTCCACAACCTGATGATCTACGCCCTTGTTTTCGCGGTGAGAGACCTGCACGCCCCGCAGGCCATCCTGGACATCCCCTGGATTGAACGCCTGTGTCTGCTCGTTCTGACGGTTTCCGCGGCGGCGGTCTCGTGGCATTTCTATGAGAAGCCGCTAAACGATTTGAAACGATTCTTCCCCTATGACGCACCGGCGCGGGCCGGGAAGCCAGCCTCGCGTCGCTGAGATTGCTCCTACCGCTTCGTGAAAACGCCGACTAAATTGCGTCCTTCAAAGAAGCGACTCAACGTGCGCCTCATAATCTTCTCCACAAAGCCGGGGATGAGTTCGGCGGTCTTTATCAGCGCTTCGTTTTGTCGGTGATGGCCGATAACGCGCAATTGCTGCTTTATGGCGTACAGAGGCTCGACCCTTACCGCCTTCACCTCCACATCAAAAACATTCGCGAGGTTCGCCAAAGCGGTCTTATCCCAGAGTCCGACGTGGTGAGGAGGTAGATTCAAGACGTGATACTTGTCATGCCTGAATAAATAGGGATTACTGTTTGGCACGCTGAAGATGAGGTTTCCGCCTTTCTTCAAGCAGGACAGGCACCCCTTTATGAAGGAATTCACCTCCGGAACATGTTCCAAAACCTGAAAGGCGCAAATCACATCGTAATTGCACTCGTGAGATTTCGCATGCTCCTGAATAGACTGATTGTAGATGGGAATCCCTTTCTTTTTAAGTATCTCAGTCAGGCTGGGATTATATTCAATCGCGGAGACAGAAGCGCACTTGGATTTGACACGCTCCAGAAAGGACCCGGTTCCGCACCCCACCTCGAGCAGCGAGCAATTCGTGCTCAGATAGCCAGCGGCAATCGCATTTTCCCAGTTCCAATCCCGGTAGTACGAACCCGTCTGTTGGAGGCCGGAATAGAACGTCTCGTCGCCCGATATCGCAGGATAATAAAACCGGTAAAGGGTATCTTTGCACCGACACAGGAGAACCTTGTCCACTCCCTCAAAATACCGCCTAACGTCAAGGTTAAGAGCTTGTTGATATAAATCAATTATTACCTTGCTGGGAAACTCTTCGATGGGTTCCGCATTAGGCTTTAATGTTATCGGGCTTATCATGGGATTCGATCCAAACAGCGGCGGCCGAGACTGGGGCGCCGATGGCTTTTGCGATTCTCTTTACGCTAAGGCATTCTAGCCAGAAGAATCCGGCGAGAGCAAGAAGCCATGGAGTGACACCAATCTAGCGGCCCGATTCACTTCTCAGCGCATACCGCCGTAAGCCTGGTGGTGAGGAAGTTCCAGAACGGGCGCATTCGCGAGTCCTTGGCAGGGACGCCTCGGCGAGGCGTCCCTGCCTGGCTCCCCAAGGAATCGCCAATGCGCCCAGGTTTTACCGTTGCAACGTGGACCCCCGAAACGCTCTGAGACAGTGCGTTGAGCCAAGACGTTGAGATCCAGTCACCCGCAAGCCATGAAACAGCAGGAGTGTAACACGGGGATGGCAAGGGGATAGCAGGGGGAAAGCAGGGGGAAAGTATTCCCCCTGCTTTCCCCCTGCTATCCCCTTGCCATCCCATTGCTGAAGACAGGCCGGTCCATGGCTTGCGGGTGGCCGAGGCGTCCCTATTAACCTTTCCTAGGACTCGCGAATGCGCCCTTCCAGAACTCTCTGGTTGAAAGTGCCTTGTGCGGGGACACCTGCAAGGGTACTCTGCCCGACATGTTTTGGCCCTCTGCCCGAATGGCTATGACTGCCAGGGAGAACCATCCCCCTGCGCGCGGCGTTTTGCTTCGGACCGGTTGCTCTAAAGGCCGAACCTTCCTCATCTGAACGCATGCCCCGGTTCCGAAGAATTCTCCATGGCGCCGCCTCCGGCTATGTGCTGTTAATCATCACGTCCCTGTACTCGCTGGCCTCCGTGCCGCTCGCTCTACACTACCTTTCTAATGAGCGGTTCGCCCTCTGGGCATTGATGGCCAGCATCGGCGGCTACTTGAGTCTGATTGATTTGGGAATGTCCAATTCGGTCGCCCGACTGCTCATTGATCACAAGGACATCCGCGAGGGAGGAACTTATGGCAGCCTGATCAAAACCGGGTGGCTGGTGCTGGTGGTGCAAGCAGGGATTGTCTTTCTGGCGGGGGTTGGGCTGGCGCCGGCAATCTGCGAACTTCTGGCCATCCAGCCGGATCTGCAGAAGGAGTTTATTCAACTGCTCAGATGGCAAAGCATCGGCTGGGCTCTCAGTTTTGGCCTGCGTATCTTCAGCCAGGTGCTCCTGGCCCACCAGCGAGTTGACATTTATAATTACAGCCAGATCGCGGGGCTCGGCTTGGGTTTTGCTTTGCTTTGGCTCTTCTTCCATGCAGGACAAGGTGTCTTCAGTCTGGTTTGGGCGGGTCTGCTGGCTGCCTTCTGCGGACCGGCGATCTTGTTTGTGGCCTGCTGGCGACTGAAGCTCTTTCCACCGTCTGGTGCGTGGGGCCACGCTTCCTGGCGCGAGTTCAAGGAGATCTTCCGTTACGGCAAGGACTTGTTCCTTGTCGGTGTGGGCACCCAGCTTATTATGGCCAGCCAAACCATGATCATCACTCGCCAACTGGGGCTGGAAGCCGCCGCCGCGTGGTCCATTGCCACGAGAACATTTGCGCTGGTATCGCAAGCGGTCTGGCGCGTCTTCGACGTGGCCGGCCCGGCCCTCTCGGAAATGATTGCCCGTGGAGAGCACTCGACTTTGCGTGAGCGCTACCGGGCCATCGTCGTTCCAACGGTCTCCCTCAGCGCGCTTGCCGCCGTCGTTTATGCCATGTGCAACAGCCTCTTTGTCACGGTCTGGACGCATCACAAAATCGACTGGCCGCCTGTGAATGATGTGCTCCTGGCGGCCTGGATGATCGTGCTTGGCGTGGTGCATTGCCACAATGGCTTCGTCCTGGTGACCAAGAAAATCGGTTTCATGCGCTACGTGTACTTCGTCGAGGGTGTCGTTTTTGTGATGTCTGCCATGTTGACGGTAAGGTGGGGCGGCCTGCCCGCCATGATTATCTGCTCCGTTGCTTGCAGCATCCTCTTCAGCGGCGCGTACGGAGTTTGGCGCGCCAGCCGTTACCTGGACCTTTCCCTCCGCGAGGTCGGCTGGCACTGGTCTGTGCCGACAATGAAAGTCCTGGTCTCGTTCGGCCCGGTGGCACTGGCGGGCTGGTGGGCGCTAAAAGGCCTGGACAGCCCGGTTCTTCGCCTGGCTCTCTATGCTTCGTTTGGCGGCTCCCTCGGCTTCTACCTGTTCCTGCGCTACGGCCTGCCGAGCGAACTCAAGCGAGAGTTGATCAAGCGCGCCCCCGGGAGATTTAACCCCATTCTCAGGCGCGTGTTGGTCGGCGCGGCCTGGTAGCCAGCATATGAGTAGAACCCCCGCTCATCCTCTGGCAGAGCATCCGCTGGACCGATTGGCCGGCAAAGTCCAATGCACCCTCCCACCGCACGACCGGGCTTACTTGAATGCCCTGATGCTGGAGGCTTCCCTGGCGCAATGCCAGGCGTTCGTAAAAGGGCATCTCCTCGACGTCGGCTGCGGCCGCTGCCCTTACAAGCGGACCTTTTTCGCTGGCGCTAGAAAGTACATCGGTACGGACTACCTGTCCGATCGCTCACATCCCGACGTGATCTCATCGGCCGTGCAGATTCCCTTTGCGGCCAATTCGTTCGACACTGTGGTCAGCACGGAGGTGCTTGAACACGTGCCTGAACCCTTCCAGGCCATTCGTGAGATGCGGCGCGTGCTCAAGCCTGGCGGCTTCCTGATTCTCAGCACGCCTATGTATTGGCCGCGGCACGAGGAGCCCTACGATTTCTTCCGGTACCCCTACGATGGAATTCTCTACTTCGTGAAGGAAAGCGGCCTGGAGTTGACGAAGCTCTTTAATCGTGGACGCTCCTATGTCTTCCTCGGCCAGGCCGTTCAGCATGTCCACCCGGTGGCCGCCAAGCCGGTCAGTTGGCTCATCAACAAGTTCTTCTTGTGGTGCGACCGCCGGCTCAAGCACGACGTGCTGACCATGGGATGGACCGTGGTGGCGCGGAAGCCTGAGTCGCCTAACGGGTTGGGTCGTTAAGAGCGGCGTTTAATGAGCCACCGGCGGAGGATGCGGCCGGGCAGTGAAAACCGCAGTTGGCGTCGCGAGTCCAGAGGTGCGCTGACGCTCCAGCGATCCGGCCAGTTGACATCCAACCTGGGTGACGGGGGGAGTGCCCTTAGCCACCGATCCGTCATCGCGCCAACCGAGAATTCACGCCGCACCCTCGCCTGGGCATTTTGCGAGAGACGATTCATCTCATCGCGATGCTCGTGCAGCCAGATAATCGCCTCGGCATATCCGGGGTGATT
>Ga0118677_10001291_pt1 | contig 53710 bp, 54 predicted proteins | sample AliMusrvi5mmetaG_FD_86154 | JGI IMG/M metagenome (GOLD analysis project Ga0118677, IMG submission 86154) | reverse complement strand
ATACTTAATCGTCATGAAAAACCAAATGAAAATCTACTTCAATACAATAATAATGGACAACTTTATGAATCATATTGGGATATAGTTTTTACATTGGGACTTATTGATACATTTCCTATTAATAAGGATTTTTATATGTTCAACGGAAAAATAGAGACTTTGTTAAATATTGATGGTGAAGGATTTAGTAATAACCCATTAACATATTTACAGTCAAAGAAAGTTAATGAAGGTAGTAAAAGTGGTGCATCTGATATTACATTCGTATATAAGAAAAATAAATCTGACTTGGATATTGACTTATGTTCTTCAGATCCAAGTATAAAAGTTTTACAGACCTGTAAAAAAATCTCTGTTCTGGCTAAAACAACAGCAAAAGAAACTCCACAATTCTTTTTCTGCTCAAGTAAGTATTTTAACAGAGATGCTTCTAAAGGTGTAGATAAGTTTGATATACAGAATATATATACCGCTGCAAAATCATTAGACCAAGAGTATGATAGAAAAATCATACTGCTTGTAAAGGATAAGGGGGCTGTAGAAGAAAAACTAAGAAAGGCTATTCGTAAATACATTTCTGAAGAGGCAAGTTATGTGTACGGAATGGATGACTTATTTGCCTCATTAACAAGCCTGTATGATTATATACATAGCAAAAATACTTCAGAAGCAAAACTTACTACAGAAATGCTTAATAATATTCTAAACTTAGAATCTCCTCCAAAACCTATTCTACGCTTACGATTACATCAATACTTAGCCACATATAAAATATGTGATGCTATAAAACGCTTTGCTACAACAAGGGTTAATAATAAATTTCTTGTAGGTATAGTTCCAAGAGGAGGAAAAACATTTATAGCAGGAGGTATTATAGATAAATTAAATCCTAATCGTGTGGTGGTATTATTAGGTGCTAAATCTGAAACCCTTTCTCAATTTAAGAAAGATTTATTTGAAGAGTTTCAAAATTTCAAAGAATATGAATGTATCGATGTTATCAATACTACTGATATGGCGATAGACCCTTCTAAGAAATATATTTTTATTATGAGTGTTGAACTTTATAAACAAGCCGACAGCACAAGAAGACTATTACAAGAACTAAAAGGGGGAGCAAATCGCGCAGATTTATTCATATGCGACGAAGCACATTTGAAACAAACTACTGCTAGGGCAGTAAAACAGATGGAGAAGGGTACTGTCGCATTTAAAGTTGAGGAGGAAGAAGATGTATCAGAAGAGGCTGAAGAATCACAATTGAAAGAACTTGATAAACAGATACAAGCCGATATTCCAGTAGTATATATGACAGGAACATACATAAAACCTCTAAAGGCATTTAATATACCAGATGAAAATGTAGTTATTTGGGACTATCAAGATATTCAACAAGCAAAAGAACTATCAACTAATGAAGAATATTTCAAGGAAAACTTTGGTGAATTATATGATAGAGCATTAGGGACCTGTATTTCATATGGGCAAACTTATGAGAGCATACAAGAACAATATCAAAAGTTTCCTGAATTATATTTATTAACAACGCAGTTTACACCTGATGCAAAATCCGCCTTTCTAAAACAGACTAAGGGTGGATTTCCAACTATATCACATCTATTTGAAGTTAGAGTTGATTTTAACCCTGAAACTACTCCTCCAGAAAGATGGCACACTGGATTTACAAATCCTACAGGTATGATACGCTTATTAAACTATTTAGCACCACCAGCAAAACAATTAGAAGAGATAGATGGCGTTGCTGTAGAGCCAATATCAAGTGTTTTGAAATCTGTAGATAGTATAGCACAGCGTATAGGAGATAGACTTGGATTTTTTACAACAGAATTTGTAGCACATTCACAGCTGTGGTTCTTACCCCATATGCAAAAGAATCCATTATATAAGCGTATGTGTGCTTTAGCTGGTGCCATATTTCAAAGTAGCTGGTTTAGAAAATACTTTCATATTATAGGTGTATCTTCTTCAGTTAAATGGAATATACCTGGCTCAGAACAAAATACTATTTTAGTTAAGGCTACTGATGGATCAGATTCATGTGGTACATTTTCTTGGGCATGTCCTACAGGAGATAAGTCCCTAAAACAATGTTTATTAGACCAGGAGGCAGTCGCAAGAAGAAAAGGTAAGGGGTTGATTATTTTAGCACAAAATATGTTGCATCTTGGAATATCATTACCTTGTGTAGATATAGTTGTATTACTTGATGTAGGCGAAAAAGTAGATGAGCGTATTCAAAAAATGTATAGAGCATTAACCGAATCAACAAATAAGAAGGGTGGCTATATCATTGATATGAATTATTTTAGAACAGTCACTGCTATTATGAACTATCAAATAACCGCTGAAAAAATGCGTAAGGGTAAGAAACAATCATATGCTGGTGATATACCAAAACTATTCAATAAAGTCCTTGATATATTTTCTATTGATGATGATAAACATATTCTCCGTGCGGATATTGTAAAAGAGACATTACCTGAACTACAGAAACTTATTGAAACTGGTAAAAAGGCAGGAGATAGTATAATGTTGGAAGATGCAGGTTATGCTTTGAATACAAATATAAAAATAGTAATGGAAAAGGGCTATATATCTTCATACGATGAGTTTCTTGGATTATTAAGGGAAGAGGAAGAAAAACAAAGAAAATTAAGAGAAGAGGGTCAGAATGTTAAAAAGGCGGAACATCCTGATGAAGAAGGTAAAGAGAATAAAGAGCCTTCATACCCTGATCCAAAGATATTTATCGAAGATGCTACAGAAAAACAGAGAAAAGAAGCATATATTGATATATTTAAAACTACACTAAAACTTGGTGCGTTTGGTACAAACTCTAATGATGTTAAACTACTTGAAGAAAAACTATCTACGGATGAAGAAGTTAGACAAACACTTTATGATACTCTTATTAAGCGTGGGGCAATTCAAGAAGATCTTATAAATGGAGATTTACAAAGGAATTTTATAATTGATGTTATGATTCGCCCAGGATTAATTAAAATGATTGAAGAAGGTAAAAATATATCCTATAAGAAGATGAAAGAATCCATAGAGGATGAAGAAAAATATCCATTACATGTTGAAAAGGTTCTGGATTATATAAAAGAACACTTGACTCCAAAATCAGCAGAGAGACATAAGTATGGCGAAGTTTTCACACCTATGACGTTAGTAAATGAAATGCTTGATACACTTCCCGCTGAAGTATGGAAAGATAAGACACTAAAATGGTTAGATCCTGCAAACGGTATGGGGAATTTTCCTATAGGAGTATTTTTACGTTTATTCTACGGCTTTAGAACTAATGTGGGTAAATATGTCGGTATTACTAATGAAGGAGCAGGTGATTACAATCCCGGTCTAACTAAAGTAATAACAAATGAAGATTTGCGACGCAAACATATCGTGAAAGATATGTTATATATGGTTGAATTGAACTCTAAGAATAATGCCATAGCAAAGAATTTATTTAAGAAATTAGCACCTGAAACTGAGCCGAACATAATACAGATGCATAGAAAGAATGGATTTATGGAAGATGTTGAAATGAAGTTTCCTAATGGTGTTGTAAAAACTTTTGATATTATTATGGGTAATCCGCCTTATAATTCGGGTTCTACAAGGGCAATGGCGACAAATGAAACAAGAAAGGCAAGGGCTGAAATAGGAGTAACTGATGAAAAACATAAAAACTTATGGATACCTTTTACAAATAAATCATTAGATATATTGAAAAAAAATGGATATTTATTATTTATTATGCCAATAGGTTGGTTCAAACCTGATAGAACTGGCATTTACCAAAGAATGCTTTCACATCAGATACATAAGATGCGTATAATATTTAACTCTGATGCTAAAAGAATATTTGGGGGTAGCGGTGAAATAAATGTCGCATATTTTTTATTAGAAAATAAACAAACAACGCAACCTACGCAAATTATAGATATCTATAATAATAAGGATAATATACAACTGAAACCAGATAGCATCTTAAGTTTAGCATATAATAGCATTTTTATTAAAGTTCAGAATAAGTCTGTATTATTCAAGGATTCTGAAGGTTATTATACTTCTGCTATTGCCAGTGCTAAATGTAAAGCAGGAAAAAATAAACAGGTTCATAGAATTACAAATGATGGAGATATAACCTATATAAAAACAGATATTATACACCAAAAACAGAATGTTCCAAAAATCATATTAAGTGGGGCAAAATATCCAAGATTTCTTTATGATACTACTGGAGAATATGGTGTAATTGGTACACACCAGCATTATTTTATAGGGGAGGATTTAGATAAGATTGAAAAATATTTTAAGACAAACCTATCAGCACTATTATTATCTAATATAAAATATGATATGAAATATATAGATCCAAAATACTATCCAGATGTCCGCAAACTCCCTCTTGAAAAAATCACAGATGAGACCTTGGCCGACTATTTTAAGTTTACTCCTGAGGAGCGCAAGGCAATTAATGCAACAGAATACCCCAAGCGTGAATACAAATTTAAGGAGATTACTTGTGCTCAACTAAAGGGTGAAAAAGCAGAGGAACCAGCCGAAGGAGGAGGCGTAAAGTCAAACCGCTACAACAAAACACGCAAAGCAGTCCGTTAAGGCACTAACACCAGAACTCAGCGAAAAAATTACTGCGCTCTGCATGAAACACAATGCAAATCGGAATAATTTGTTTAACAGCCGCCTCTGCGGTTATGTTCTTCTCGATCTATTTGCGGATGAGTCTATTAAGATACAGGTTGAGTAGCCACAACCTTGAACACGCGCTTTTTTACTGGTGCTGCTGCTGTCGCAGAAACAAGACCCCGCAGAACAGACGCAACCGCGTGAATAATCGGCGGCGGCACCGCATTTCCAATCTGTACAATCTGCTCCTTCTTGTTCCCCAGTACCTTGAAGTCAGCAGGAAATCCCTGAATCTGCTTCAGCTCATCCGGTAGAAGACAGCGAGCATACGCAGTCCCATCAGGCTTCCGCAGCCCAACAAGAAGACGCGGCTGGTGATCATAGGTACAAATAATTGTCTTTGACGGTGCGTCCAAGTCAATAATTTCAGAATGAATCGGGCTGCCCCGCTTCGAGCACGTGAGCAGACTCTTGAATGTCTCCCCATTATAAACCTCATTCGTCGCATTCGCCTTCAACACAACAAACGGGTGCGGCTCACCCGTCGGCTCCGCATCCTGCGCAACAGGGAGCGCATAATTCGCGAAATCCCCAGGCACATTACCAGCAGGAATCTTGTGCGCACACTCCAGTGTATTCGTGACGAACGACCGCAGCTTGGGCATCTTCATCGTCGCACCAACCGTGTGTACAGCCGCCCAGAAACTCGCCGTGTCAAAGGTCGGGACGACCGCTGTCCTCCACCCCACCAGTAAGAGACGCTTCCTCTTCTGCGGAACACCATAATCAGTCGCCTCCAGCACGTTGTACGTGAGATCATATCCAATCTGCTTGAACGCCGCAATGATGAGATTCAAGACAGGCGGATCATCCTCCTTCGGACCGCTCTTCATTGATACCAGACCAGGTACATTCTCGCCGATAAAGAATCTCGGCTCCGTCAGCTTCACGACGCGCACAAACTGTGTATACATCTGGTTGCGCGGATCTGCCGCCTTCCGATTCCCTGCGCGAGAGAACCCCTGACACGGAAAGCCAGCGAAGACAAGATCCGTCTTTCCCTTGTAAGGCTCAAAGACGGCATCAGGGACCTTTGTAATATCCGGTACTTTGTCCTTCAGAAGAACAGATCCAGGAAAATTCTCCATGTGCGTATTGATTGCGAATTGCTTGAATTCATTGAATGCGCCCACGTTGTATCCAGCGCGCTCCATACCAAGGGTATCACCTCCACATCCCGAAAATAAAGAAATTGCGGACAAAGGAACAGGAACAGACATTTCTACCCGGGGAGTGCAGTTTAAACTGCAGTCAATTTTTATGCATTCGCAACTTGAGTGATAGAATTTATTTCAGTTTCATAAATAGAATGACTTCCTATCGTAAATCACGAAAGAACAGAAAGTCTAGACGAAAGATGACAAAAAGGTCTATTCGGCATCAGAGAGGAGGCGAACTTCAAAGCAATGAAGAAATAAAGACTTTTATTAAAAATTCCTTACTAAGTAAATACAAATTTGATCAAAAAAACGAAAACGGTAAATTCCCGCCAGGTAGATATACGGTACACATTAAATATTTATCTGATAGTCCCATTAATACTGAAGAACATAATAGACCATTTAATAGAAATAAAATATGCCATCATTATTCTTTGTTTTCATTAATTGATGGGCTTCAAAAAAATTCAGCTCAGTGTTGCTCAATACAATCAAATATGTTTAAAGCCATAGATAAAGCCTGTAAGGATAAAGATAGCTGTGAAATCAAGGACGCCCATAATGTTAAACTTCCTACAAAAAAGGTAAAGGTTCGTTTTTATTCATTGCCATTAAGTTTACAAAATAAAAAAAAAGGGATCAGTCAATCAAGAGATCATAGTTCTCGTTATGAACAATTGCCTGGAGATACTCAAGAAAGATGGTGGCATAAATTTGCTAGTGTAAATGCCTTGATTTCAATAGATGGTCTTGAAGATATTGGTTACAATAATATTAAAGAATTCACTCTTGATGCCTATGACGTTCCCCCTGAAGTATATAAATCAGGCGAGATTGAAGAAATGCCAGTAACCCTTTCTGGCGGAACTGGTTCCGTTATAGCAACTATTACGTAAGAGGATCAAATATTGTCATTGATCTTACAGCCCCCTCATCATCTACACGATGCCGTACAAGAATTAACTTGTATTCACGAGCTTTTGTGAGAGCAAGTGCGATCTCATAAAAAATATACTTTACTTCGCCTGTTCCTGTTGTGAGAGCAAAGATATATCCAGCCATACTATTATAACTCCAAAATTATTTATAGCTTAAATTGCCTCAACTACGATCGCATTCGTTAGGTTCGCCCCACTTGGATTAATCAGTTTGTCAAACTGCGTGTAGATAAGGGGCTTATTGAGTACGTCGAATTCGTTGAGGATCACCATTGTATGCGGGTAAATACATGCGTGTGCGGTCAATTTTACCTTAATTGCGTTTCCCCGAAATCCATAAAATATTTCCATAGTTAGAATCCTCCAGATGAGAGACACCGAGATTTACCATGAATTGGTTTCGAAGCTCCGTGAGTTTTTTGTCCAGCGCGGGTTCAAGGAAGTCCCCACGCAGTCGCGCCTCTCTATTCTTGCGGCATGTGAGAATCCCCACTCTGTTGCCACGTTTGAATACAACGGCTGCGTTTGGCCGCTGCCTCAGACGGGACAGATGTGGCTGGAATATGAGCTTCTCAAGAACCCCGAGTGGAAGGGTGTCTTTTGTATAAGCACCTCCTACCGCGATGAGAAGACTCCTATTGCTGGACGTCACGAGAAGATCTTCCCGATGTTTGAGTTTGAGAGCCACGGCACGATGACGGAGCTCGCCGCCATGGAGGCGGATCTTCTTGCCCATCTCGGTTTTGCGAAGCCGATCAAGATGGACTATGATGCCACGTGCAAAGAGTATGGCACTCAGATCCTGGAGGATGAGCACGAGAACCGCATGTGGAAGGAGCAGGGACCCATTGTCAGCCTGGAGAATTTCCCTGAGCGTACGAGTCCCTTCTGGAACATGAAGTGTGTCGGCAACGGCGCCTATAACAAGATTGACGTCATTATGTACGGTCAAGAGACGATCGGCTCGGCGGAGCGGTCCTCTGATCCCGAGGAAATGCGTCACGGATTCTACACGGTCAGCGAGGGCACCTACGCGGAGAAGCTGTTTGAGCTCTTTGGCAGAGAACGTGTAGAATCAGAGCTGGAGGATTACCTTGAGATGAATTTCTTCCCGCGCTTCGGTGGTGGCATCGGACTCACTCGTCTTGCTCGTGCCTGGACACTCATGAAGGACACCAAGTAAACTGATGTAAAAAATTGATTTTGCTACCTACGATACTATGTAGTAAAATGAGTATTTCACGCGCAGATTTACAAGGACTAAGTCAAAAGTATACTCTTGATGTGATGCAACATGAGATTGACATATATACAAATTACATTGCGGCTGAAGTTGTGGCGAAGGCAAAGAAGGGATTCAAGGGAATCCGATTTCCTCTTCTGAAAGCGGGACTTCCAATTGAACATGATCATCGCGGTCTTTTGAATAAGCATGATCCTGGACCGATACCGCGCGACTATTTACCTTTCATTGTGGACAAACTAAATCTGACATTTGACGATGTAGATATTGTTTGTTTAGAGACTCATTTACTGGTCGGTTGGAATTAGATGTTTGGAGAATAGACACCCTGTGAGAAGATCGCGGCGGAAATTCCAGCAGTGATAAAAAGAGTGACAATCCAAGATGTAAAAATCTTGCCCATCATCTTCAGGTTCAAATCGGAGAATTTCCTATCGCACAGACTGATGCCCACAACTGCACCCGTGATGCACTGTGTAGATGAGACCGGAAGACCATACTTAGAACAGAATGAAATTACGAGGGCAGTCGCCAATTCCGCAGAGAATCCTCTTGACGGTGATATGTAAGTGATCTTTTTACCTAAGACCTCCATGATCTTAATTCCGTAGGTCGCGAGACCGACAATAATACCGAATCCACCGATGGCGAGAACCCAAGGAGGAACCTCAATCTTAGAGGCAACGGCACCATTCTCGTAGATATACCAGATCGCCGCAAGCGGTCCAACGGCATTACTCACGTCGTTCGCGCCGTGCGCAAAGGAAGTACAGATGGATGTAAAAATCTGTAGGTAGGCGAAGACGGACTCAATGCGCGGGTCGTGGAGTTCGTCAATGTGCGAAGATACAGGTATGATGGCACCTGAAAGATCCGTTACAGTGACGCCGTTTTTAGGCACTGTCGTAGTCGTAGTAGCATCCGCAATAACAATCGCCCCAGAAAGATCAACCGTCTTTGAATCTTCCAGCATCGCTGTCGGCGCAACGTACGTCTCAATCTTCTTCTTCAGTGTCGGAATGAGCGTCATTGATAAGAGGGAGGCACCTATGCCGATACACGCGGAGACCCACACAGTCTGACCCATGTCCCATGTAATCTTTGAACTCGCACCCTTGGAGAGAACAAAGATTGACTCAATAAAAACGGTAGAGAAGACCACCGACGGTAGGAAGTAGATGGACCGTTGCACCGAGTTACTCGTCTTTATAATGAAGTATCGTATCGATGAATAAAAAATCATTGAAATGATACCGGTAATCACAGGCGAAGTAACCCACGAAATGGCAATCGGAACAAAACCAGTCACATACGGGAAATCAGGAATGGACTTTGTCCAAATGACTCCATCTACACCCTTGTAGACGAGAGAGAATCCCATAATACCGCCGACAATACTGTGCGTAGTGGAGACAGGGAGCCCAAGATAGGTTGCAGTGTAAATCCAGGTGCTTGACCCAGCAAGTGCGCATAACATTCCGTACATAAGTACATAGGGTTGCGCCTTGAAATAGGCAACATTTGAAATACTTCCTGCAAGTGTATTTGTAACAGGGCTTCCTAGGACCATAGCCCCTGTAAATTCGAAAATAGATGCCAAGATGATGATTTGGAAAACAGTTAGCACCTTTGAACCATACGTTGTTCCAAAGGAGTTAGCGAGATCGTTGCTTCCCATACCACACGCGTCGATGAAAGAGTTCAGCGCACCAGCAACCAAGATCCAGGTGTACATCTCTACCGTAGATTCGTTTCTTTTTTTTAGACTCTTTACTCACTTTCATCGTCGTCATCAATAAGGCAGCTGCCCTTTTGTTCTGTCGCAGTATCATCATCTGAAGAATCCATAACCTCTAGTTGAGCTCCAAAGACGATTTTGTAGGCACACTTCTTGTAATACGCAAGTCGCTTCTTCCACATTCCCTGATACACACCGTGTACATCCACAACATCTACAATCAGTGGTGCCACCACCCTCTCCGCAATGCGCGTCCGCAAGATGCGCCCTGTGCTCTGCTCAACCTTTTTCCGCGGCGACGCCAGAAGTACTGCGTTCAGGGTCTTGATATTCATCGCCTCTGACGCCATGGCGTACGAGGCAAGCAAGACACGAGCCGTTTTTGCGCCCTCCTCTCTAACAGCCTCTTTCATACCCCCCACATAATAGCTCATCGTCAAACCTGATGTCCCAAGAAGCTCCTCTATTGATTTTAGATGACCTATCCGCTCTGACAGAACAAGAACACGCCGATTCGGATCTGCACAAATCTCCTTAATGATCTGCGCAATCTTCTGTGTTCTCTCTGTACACTCTACAACACGTGACAGTAGTCGTGCCATGATCATTTCGCCACGATAGTCCGTCGGCACTTCTGTATATGCCGCATCATCGCATGTAAATTGTTCACAACGAACGATCACCGTCTCGTCTGGCTCCCGGCTCTTTTCCCAGTAGACCGGCTTCCCCAGAAACCACTCAAAGACTTTTGTGAGTCCATCGTCCCGCTTCGGAGTGGCGGAGAGTCCGAGCATGTATTTGGTTTGTACTTTCAAGAGAGCCCGTGAGAAATGGGCGGCTCCGAGGTGGTGGCATTCATCAAAGATGGCGAACCCATAACTCCGGAAAGTATCTTCTGGGAATTCTCTTTGAACAAGAGTCTGAATCATACAAATTGTGCAATCAAACTCTTCCACGGAAGTCTGAAGTTTATCTCCTTGTAAAATTCCAACCCGAAGTCCAGGGAGAAGAGCCGTAATTTCTCCGCGCCACTGGTTCATCAGAAACTCCTTGTCCACCACAATCAAGAAACGGCGCCCAAGCCGAGCGGCGATTGCGAGAGCCATGAAAGTCTTTCCACGACCACAGGGAACACAGATAAGTCCATTGGCTCCCTTGTCAATGAAGGTCTGAATAATGGCGACCTGGTAATCATAAGGTTTTCCTACAAAGTTCGCAGCGGTTTTTGAAAGTGACGCCCCCTCTGGAACTGCCTCCGCCTGTGCTTGTCCGAAGGTTTCAGCAGCCCAGGCTCTCGGAACATAGAACCGGGAAGGAGACTCTGTATAAACTGCGAAAGGTGTCTGCGCAGCCATGGCAAATTTGGGTGCCACGATCGGTGCCACAGTGAGATCCTTTCGCAGCTTCTGTACTGTACGTGGTGTTAAACTCGTCTTCTTGATAGCATATCCATGTGCTGTCAAGACTCGGTCTAGGTTTCTAATGTCCATATTTTTACAAGATAATCGTCGCAAGATAAAAATCAATTTTGTGGAGTCAAAATAGAAATGGCTACGGTTACACCTCAAAATATGGTATCGTATCTGGCGGTTGCGTGGGCTGTCCTTCTCCCCTTTTTCCCACAGCAACTACTTGGTCTTTTTAATGGTGCCGCTGGTACCGTGATACTCCTCTTACTTGTCTTGGCGGCGATCAGCCTCGGACCGGTTCCTGGCGTTCTCGTCTTCCTCGCCGCGACCCTGACATATGTTCAGAGAAATCGCTCAATCCTCAACGTAAAGATGTCATCGCGCACAGATCAGACTGTCAGAGAGCCTTCTTATGATGAACAGACGGCACCTGCGCCGCCGATGAGCGAACACGAGGTTCATCCTCTCCCGCAGCAGCCGCCCAGAGAGGAGCACAGCTTCTTACCGTCAGATGACGATGGGTCAAACCACTTTGAGGAGGTTGATAACACAATCAACGAGAAGAATGTTATCAAGACAATCTCACCCTTGCCCGAACAGGCATCTGAGTATTATTTACAACAGGGTCTGGCAGACACGACTCTCAGAGGATAGATTATGAAATCTTTACATTTTTCAACTGGTCGTCACTAATTGTTTTATCGACGCGCAGCTGTTTGTAGACCGAACAGAAAATCGGTTTTAGCCATGTAGAATTTTGGTCAATCTGATTTCTCCACGGAGACCACACGTTATCCCAGAATGTTTTAAGAGATTTATCTTCTACACAGAAGTCGGTTGCGCCAAATGTATTCTGAATTTGGCAATAAAAATAGACAGGATGTTCTTCATTCCATTGTCCAATCGCCTTTGACGTTTTCAAATTGGGAAAGGAAGGGCAGACTACGGCATCCAGTAATTTCTGATTGTAACAACTGTCCTTCTTTCTGCTATTGAGGGCATCGGTCGCATAGATCTGGCATTTCTCTTGTGTAGAAGTCAGTGGAGCAGTTCCGTCGGGCGTTCGGGGACCCGCTGTACATCCAGAGAGACTTTGGGGGGCAGCAGGATTTTCATAGTAGTTCTGCATGGAGGCTGGGCATTGCGCGACCGCTTTCTCCCGTAGTGTTTTCTTGAGCGCATCTAAACAAGCGGGTAAGCCGTCATGTTTAGGAGAGAGCGTACACACTGTTTTACCTGTACACTTGAAATCTACATAGTCTCCTTGGCAGCAGTCTGTATCTCCATTCTTGGATTGATATGAGCTAGTCCCAGCTGGACAGGTCTGGATTTTAAGATCTGTGTCCAGGGCGACAGGCTCAGGAGCAAATCCCTCCTTCTTTGCTACAAACACATAGGTCCTGGCAAAATAGAGAATCGCCACCAGAACGGCAATTCCGATGAGCATTGTTTCCTTTGATAGTTTGATCATTCTTCCCTACTGCGTCATCTTATTTTTTGATAAGTCCAATGACAATGGCGCCAACAATGAAACCAATTACAGCAATTGCGATACTTGGACCAATATTACTGAGCCATTCAGGTATAGAAATCACATCGCCTTCGGGAAAGCTGCCTTCGCCCGTTGAATAAATAGAGACGAAATATGCTAACAGGGACAAAATAAGAAGACCGAATCCAATACCAAAAGCGATGGCAATAACCTTCTGAATATCGCCAGGTGTTAGACCACCTTGCGGTGCCTCCGCCGAGAGATCTGTTGTACGTTCTTGTAAAACCTGTGAAAGCAGCTCCCCTTTCTGGGTATCCACGATGATCTTTCCATCTTTAATCTGCGTGTCGGGATTCAGAGGTGTACATTTGTAGGCGGAGGTGGCATCAACGCGTTGGTTGAGAGCCGCGTCTCCCTTCCCCGTTTTCAGATCGGAGGAGCGCAAGAAATTCTTGAAATCAACATCATTCTGAAGTGTAAAGGGTACTGCCATTGTAGACGGCGTGATATTGTCAGGGAGTTGTAGACCGATAGGATTGACGCCACCGACATCAAAGAAGAGTCCCTCATAAAAAACAAAGACACGGGCTTGTGTGGCAACAGATCTACCTGATTGTACCTGATTCAGACAAGTTGAATAGCAGAGAAAACCTTGATTTTCGGGCATTATGGAACCGACGCTGATTGGACCACCTGGTAGCCTGCCGTTTTGAACGGCAGTTATATATACATTCGGGCTCGTCGTCGGTTTATTCAGAATGGGAATACAGAAAAAAACATATTTCTCTGCGCCGCTGCCATTCCCGGAAAAACACAAGATGAGTTCAGCCTGTATAAGTGGCTTATCAACATCGCGAACAAAACCAGTATGCTGCGGCTTACAGATTTGAACAGACTGGAGCGTATAGGAATTGCCTTGGAGACGGAGTGTACTTTGATTCGTCGCCGCCGAATGCTGGGCACCCTCGTCGAAGAAGCCGCCGTCGGCGACTTTCGGGGCATCGGACCTCTGCGCCCACTGGACCGAAATTAGGTAGGATTCTTGAACCGCTAGCAGCAAAGCTGCGTCGACTTTTACATTATTTTGAATGGGAAAGTCGCGGATTCCTGTGGATGGACACAAGGACATATCTATATTATGGAAGGGATATACGTCGGTCCATCAAACTGATACAGCGTAGCCGTAGCCTTTTCACCTGTGGGTGAAAGAACAACCTGGTCGCCGTTAAAGACTTCATCGCAGCCGACTGAATCTTGACAGTCGCGGCGTTTGTAATTAATCGGGAGGGGGAGAGGATTGTAACTGTCGGTGCGCGTATAGTAATTAAACCGGTCAGAGCGGCTATCTACACGGCGTCCATAGAGGGGGACAAGATCACCTGAATCCTTCTTAAGAACACCCATTTGCTGGTACGATTCGGGGAGCCCTCTTGAAGGAACATTAATGAGTTTACCTCCATCTGGGGGAAGCAATCCACCTCGCGGAGGGTATTCAGGACCGTTGTCCCAGAGTCGCTGCGGTCTCGGGGGGCGGCTGTAACGATCGTCACCACCACTGGTATTTACATTGATATCGATTGGCGGCTGTTGCATTTGCGGCGCCATCATGGAGGGCGTATGTAAATGAACCGCGATGAATCCTAGAGCAAAGCCCAGTAGTAAAATCACAATAAAAAGTGGTATTCCAGACAAGGAATATGTACTTTTTACTCTATACACCATCGTCTGTATCTATTTATTAGACAAGGTTTGATTGGAGCGCGCCCCCATTACCTGAGCCAAACATTTGCTGGAACGTGTCCATCATCTGCTTGCCGTCCTGCATCATCGGCTTGACAGTAGAAAGCATGCTCATCAGGCTCTTCTGTGTATCAATGAGTTTCTGTGTATCCGCAGACATCTGCTGGATCTGATCGGGCTTGAGGGCATTCAGCGCATTCATTACAGTCGTTCCCTGGTCAATGTGAAAGCCGCCTTTCGCGTCTTCGGGAATGGCACCGAGCTTGAAGAGACCCTCAGGCTCCTTTCCACCGCCTGATCTGAAGCCCGAGCTGACAGCGCCAACGGCGGGCTGCGGTGCTGTCGGACCAGTCGACGTCGCAGCAGGAACATCCACACCGGGCATGGTCATTGTTACAGGGGCGGTCGCAGTAGCGGGAGCAGGGTTTGACGCAGGTGAAGCAACTGTTGTATCTACATGAACCGCCGAGCCAGAGGCATCCTGAGACTCAAAGCCCTCAACGAAGGTACTCGCAAATACACCACCGGGCTCTCCTTGTCCCATTCTCTGTTTGACGGTGCTCACGCGCTCTGAGATCGCCGCCGCGCCATCGGCAAATCCCTCCGCCTTGCGCTTCGTCATAAGTGCGAAGAAGATACCAGCGAGAATCGTCAAAGCAACAGCCGCCTCGTAGGAGCCGAGGAGACCGAAGGAAATGAGACCAACAGCTCCAGAAACAAGTAACCCGCTAAACGGCACATAAAAGATAGCATATATGATATACAAGAAAAGTATCAAATTTGCTATAGAAACAGTCAGCTGTGTTGAATTCATCCTACCAATCATAAAGAAATGAGAGGGGCAACGACTCTCTGTAGAATCCAAAAGGTGGCACCTGCTAGAACAGACTTCGTAAGAACACCTACCGTAGTAAGATCGCCCGTCGGCTTAACAAGGCTCGGAATGTAATGAGAAAAGAGAACATTGACTACAGGAATACTAAAAATAAAGACGAGGAGTGTTACAAGGATCGGAGTCTTTACCTCTTCGGCAACGCGAGAATAGATGTTGCGCTTCTCCTGCATCGGCTGCGGTGCCATCTGCTGCTGCGGCATCCACTGATTACCGCCCATCTGACCCCCCATCTGGGGGGCGAACTGCCCCTGCGGCGGCGCCATCATATTTGGCTGTCCACCAGCATTATCTCTTACACCGTGCATAGCAGCAGCAAAATCGGCAGGTGTCGGGTGATCTCTTCCAATTACATGACTCGTGGCGGGATTCGGGTCCATTGCTATTGGGGCATATGTATTTGGATTTGGCGAATTTACCATGGGAGACGCCCCGCCCGTTGAGGAAACCGGTTGATTCATATCCTTGAAAATCTGCTTCACCAAATCATCATCGCCCGGAGAGCCCTTTTGCTCAAGATCAGATAAAAGTGTTCCGCTGCTACTCATTCGTATTCTTCTAGAAAAGAATGCGAATCAGAGTCTTTTTTCTATCCGCACTAGAATCGTTGGACAGTGAAGGCTTCAATCGCGCCCTTCTGGGGGCAGTCCACTGTGTAGGTCTCAAACTTATAACATTTCTTACCAATCTGGTATGTGCTTTCTTTGACTTCGTGCGCCGGAGGCGCCTTGAGTAAAATACACTCATCGCCCTTACAGGCGGGACGTAAAAGTGCCATTAGCCCTAGACCGAGCAGAAAACTGAAGAACATATTGAATTTTTTTGTTTTTAGGAAGTCCCAAATCATTCTCTCTATGAACTGTAGAGATAAAGCATGTTCAAACACTTTGAATTGTATCCTTTTTTACTTGGCGCTGTGATTGGTATTGCTGGACTGCTCTTCTGGAAGCAGAAGCCGACAGTGGTACAGAAGTACCCGCATCCTTCGAATGTTGAACAGAACATCTACAAGGATCCGAATGGTGTATGTTACAAGTACAAGAGTAATGAGGTAGATTGCGATAAAAATGAGGGATCTATCAAGCCTTACCCGATTCAGGAAGGTATGGCGATTACTGCGTAGATATCTATACTCTTTTAGTGCCGACGACTGTAACGGCGACGCTTCTTAAGCACACTACGCGTTTTGTGCCGACGACCGTGACGCCGACCCCCTGCCCGCTGATGACCCAATCTCGCCGCCGCTATCGCCTCCTCGATCGCGCGCGCCTCCGCCTCCGCCGCAGCAATCTCCGCGGTCGACCTGAGAAGCCGCGACGGCGGCAGCGGCAGCGTCGCGTAGGGGTCCGCAGTCGCCGCCGCCGGCGCCCAGCGCGGACGCGGCGATGGACGGGGCTCTCGCCACCCATGCATTTCATGCCAATGTCGCATTTGAACCATCTTCTGATCCACTGCCACTACTGCCTGTGAAATCTTAAAGAAAGGTAGCCTCCGCGCAATTACATCTTTTAGCTCTTGCGGCATCTTCTGCAAATTATTGACTAAATCCTCTAAAACACCCATGATATTTGTTTGTAATGTATCTCCTTTCTCTCCTTGAAACATTGAGTAAAGAAAATCATTTTTTTCTGTTACTTTGTGATTTCCGGCGGCATTAACGGACACAACTTGAAATATTTCTCTCGGATTCATAATTCTCATTCTGTCATATATACTATCTATCCCCCTTTTTACAAATGCTTCTAGTCTTTTTCCCGATACACCGGCGGCGACGACGAGTGGGTCATCCTCCAGTATGGGATCGCGAGGTATCCGAACCGGGTTCCATTCTGAGTCTGACGGATTCGGATTAAAGGATGGGTATATAATATGAATAAAAAATTTTATAGAAGCTAGTATTGTATCAAATGTTATAATTCTAGAGAATTCTTCAATAGAAAATCGTGTAAAACCAGAATCTAATAAATAACTATAATAAGTGGAACGAAGCTTCCACACCATAAATTCATGCGCTTGCGCTTTTGCGTATGGTGTGCTCCTACGTGCTACGAGTTCTTGCTCTGCCATTTACTAAATGAAAAGATTTAAATTAAGGGTAGTGATTACTGTGCACGGGTAGGCGCAAACTTTGTGCGCATGAGTCTTGACTCACTCGTGTTATTTGAGGCAGGATTTACAACGACAACCTCGCCAAAACCAGGTTGTGCCATAGTAGGATTTGTACCGATCTCAATGTCAGGTCCGCGAGAGCCCTTCTTCTTCCAGCTCTTGATGGCAGCCGACTTCGTATTGAGTTCAATAGAAACCGCACGAACACGGATCGCGAGTCCAATGACCGCGAGAACAAAGAGTGCGCCACCAACAGCCGCCCCAACAATTGTACCTGTACCCGTGTTACTGGGCGCAGAAACAGTGACAGGCGCAGCAAGACCAGCAAGAGGATTAGGACTCGGTGAATCCGTCGGTCCAGGCGTCTCTGTCGGTGTTACCGAGGGTGACGCACCCATGCGCAGTGACGGAGTGGGGGTCGGTGTCTCTGTCGGCGTGACCGATGAAGTTACGGAGATGGTAGGAGACGGCGTGTAACTAATGGAAGGCGTGCGGCTCGGTGTGCGTGTATTCGAGGGTGTGTTCGACGCGGTAGCACCCGGTGACAAGCTGGAGGTAGGAGTCTCTGTGTTACTGGGTGTCACTGATGGTGTTGTAGACGGAGTTGGTGTACCCGTGTGGCTCGGCGTAGGTGTACCCGTTGAGGTCGGCGTCGGCGTCGGCGTGGCAGATGTGCTCGGAACGACAACTGCCGCCGCATGCCCTGTCAAGGAAAGCTGAATCGCATTACCTGAACCCGCAAGATCCGTCGTCCAGGGCGTTGAACCACAGGGAAGTCCAGTGGGACCATATTGCCCACGGAAGAAATACGGTGGGACACCAGGCTTACTATAAGGAAGATCAACTACACAGTGGCTGGCTGAAGTTGATGAGCCACCTGGTCCAACTGCCCATGTGAACGGCAAAATCGTTACCGTGTAGTTAGCCCCAGCACTCACAGCCCATCCTGACGCCGAGGCGTTGAAGGAGATGAACTCATCCGTGAAGGGCGTGGCAGCAACAACATCCTTGAACGTGGTAAGAAGAGAATTGCCAACTGCCACCGCTCCAGGAAATGTGGAGAGAACAAAACTGATTCCGCATGTTTCTTGCTGAGCGCGAGAATAGACACCCATTACCATTGTGTCTACAATGCCAGTCTGTTGCGCCTGAAAACGGGCGATACCGTTATGGCAGCGGTTCTCAACTGTGTTATTTACATAGCCGATTGTGTAATTTCCTACAATAGGATTCCGAGTTGTGTCTGTAAAGACAAGTGCAGATCCAGTGTTCTGAGCAACTGCAAGACCAGTGAATAAGAATGAAAGAAGTTTGAACATTTAGTTCCTACCCTCCAGGAAAGATTTAATTCATAATCAATTTTTCTTCGCACGTAAGATTGCTGCTAACTTAGCCATACGCTGTTGTTCTTCGGTAATCACACCCCCCGTACTTACAGGAGCTTCAACGTCCGCATTCGCCTGATCAGACTCACGTAAAGAGGCACGAACCGTAAATAGTGCTTTGAGGTACTGACTGGTTGACGGCGAAGTCTCGGCTAAGCGGAAGAGATTATCGCCCGTTTCCGCCAGTTTTTTACCGAGGTCCTGATGTTGCTGGTAATAGGCTTTCAGGATGGCTGACCAGAGTTCATAGCCATTCTGCGCAGGCGTTGAATTGCGTGCGGCAATGTTTTTGACTGTGCGCGAGGAGCGTGTTTTCATAATTTCTTCTACAAAAGTGTCCTGCTTCAGTCCTCTGAGGCGCGTTGCCTCAAACGCCTGTAGAGGGAATGCGTACGTAAGACCGCCGTAGGTGAAGTCTTTCATAAAGCACGGATGTAAATATCCGAGATCCTTGTCTTCAGGGCTATCAATGAGCGTTGAGAGAACTGTGATTTCATTCTCACCTTCGGATTCACCGCCCGCCTGTTTTGATTCTTCCGCGGCAATATAGTGTCCAAACATGTCTTTCTTCGCAAGCGGCGAATATTTTACAATAAACACATCGTGACCGAGTTTACGAGCCTCGTATTTTTGCTCTGTGAGAACGGATCTGATCTCGGGGTTGTTGCCGATGACGATATATCGCTCAGGGTACATCGCTTTATTTCTTGCCATTTCAGCCTCCTTGACTGTCTTATTTACACGAACAACGTCCGCCGCGCTGCCGCCATTCTTGTATTTTACATAGGCTTCACGAAGAAGTTCGCGCGCCTTATCGAATGTTTCCTCGGCGGCAACAATGGCTTGCGCGCGTTCTTCACCAATTTGTTGTAGTTCCTCGGCATTCAGGTCACGAAATTTACGAAGAGGAATAGTTCTCGGCGGCTCCTCGGCAGTAATGATAAGATTACCTTCGGGGGTGTATGAATACTGCTTGAATGTCTTTGCCTTTCCACGTTTCTTGTAAAAATCAGTGAGTTCATCTTTGGGTGTATGTAGTTCAGGACGACGTTCCGACACGATCTTTACCTTGCGCGCCGCCTTCACTTTGACTGGCTCTTTTGTCTCCTCTTTTGCCTCCTTTGACTCGGTCTCTGGAGCGGCAGTAGCGGTAGCGATTTTGAAGACACGCTTCTTTGTAGCTGGTGCTGGTGGCTCGGCAGCTGGCAAGGGCACAGACACAGACGCCGCAGGTGCAGACACAGCAGGTGCAGACACAGCAGCTGGCAAGGACACAGACACAGACGCCGCAGGTGCAGACGCCGCAGGAGCATTTACTTGTACAACTTTTGCCGTTGGTTCTCCCATTTCTCTATGTTATTCTTTGTTTTTAAGATTCTTGTGTTCGCGCTTGCGATCACAAAGAAAGATCCCTCTTTCCTATAGATGGCAGCAAGCGTAGATACAATTGTTCGTGTTACATTCAGTTTTGTCCATGGACTCGCAGTGGCAATGGTACTCCCCATATATTTCATGATGTATCCTGAATTCTCCAAGAACTATTTCTTTGTTCTACTCTTTGCAATCATACCTCTCTTTTCCTACATCTTCTCGCTGGGTCTGAATTCTCTTACACAGTACATTTCATGCGGAACAGTTGTGTTCGGGCAAATAGCCCTCGCCTCTATATTCAATCCCATCTTTGTACTCTTATTCGGCTTCATTTCATGGATGCTTCCTGTTCTTCGGACGTTTGTCGCCGCCGTTCTACCTGAACAGCCCACGGACGTATTGAAACAGGAGGGAGATACTACCATGAAAATGGTTCTGAGTTATGCATTCTATATCTTATGGGGTGGCATCTATGGTCAAACCTACAGTGCGGGATTCGCTCAGTCGTGCCCAGGCGCCTCCGTCCCCAAATAAATATATTTCGGAACACCTTCAATTCCACTTCCTTCCGTATTTAACATGTAATATCCAGGTTTCACTTTCTCAACATATTTTACCTTCTTGTTTCTAGCAAAAGCCGGAGGAGGATCAATCTGGACTGAATCCACTTGCGTAGGCATGAAGAGAACAACAGCAAAATAACAGAAAAAAGCCCACACAATACAAAATAGCCACAAAGGAAACCACGTGTAAGAATTCGTATCGCGACCAATGCCGAATTCTTTCCATACACCATTTTCTGTAAACATGAGCCGCGGTCGTAAAAAGAGAACGACGGCGATTCCTGTTAAATAAAGTAGTCCCGAAAGGAGTAGAACTTTCATCCTTCTTACAGTATGTGTCTAAATTTTCTGCGCATTTAGGCGTCGTCCTCCCTTTCTTGTACAACATCAACCCCCGCATCAGCCGCCGCTGCAGCAGAGGCAACGGCGCGCTGTTCTTTCTCCTTCATATACTGATCCGGATCGTACTCGCGAATCTTCTTCGTACCGCCCACAGCCCAGTCGCCCAATCCGAGTTTCTTATTCAAGAGTTCTACCTGTTTTCTCTCACGACTCATGGCGTCCAGTTTTTTGATGATCGTTGTCTTCTCTTGCTCAGCGTTATCCTCAATCATCTGCTTAATCTGCTCTGCCGAGAAATCAAGTCCCTCGCTTCTGATCTTCATGAGAAGCGCCGCGAAGAACTGGAGAACAACCTGTGACTCAGATTCTAAGATTGAGCCAGCCGCAACAACTTCATTCTCAAATGCGTCAGGCACATGATTCGGATCAAGGAGTTCAGCAAAGACACCATAGAGCAGAATCTTTACAAGGTAAGGGAATCCCACTTTGCCGCCAGGAACCGTGTTACTGCGAAGAGATCGCATGAGAATGGGAAGAACCGCCTTCAGTTTCTGTACAGCCTCCACTAGCTTTGCAAAGGCAAACGTCTTCGGTTTTACTTTGCCCACGAATTTCTTAGTGATCTCAATATGAGACTCAATGAGCTTCGCTGCGTCGTCTACTGTCTCTGGGCTGAGCTCATACGACTTTTGTATAGATGTCAGAGAGTCGAGGGTTAAGTTGGACACAATGCGCTGGAACGGGATCAGAAAATAGGACCTTACCGTTTCGCCGAGCTGTCTCGGATTCATCGTCATGATCCGCTGGAGAAGATCAAAGCGATCTTGTCCTAATCTACGCTGAAGAACTGACTCCAAGAGAACCACCTTATTGGACAGCGGTCCATAGGCATTCGCATACTCGGTGGCTGTAGCCTTGTCCTTCTTCTCAAGTTCCCTCAGCGCAACGACCGTACCGAGAACAACCTCTGATAAATCGTCAATTGGCAGCGGCTTCATCTCAAGAAAAGATTCTACAAGATCAACGCCGACGACAGGTCGCTTTCTCGTTGTATCCACTGTAAACTTATAGCGCTTGTGGACTTGATCAAGGAGTTCATCGAACGACTCCTTGTTGACGATAATACCTTGTTGCTGGAGCGCATTCTGCTCAGCCACCTGTTTTTGCTCCTTGTCATCGGGAGGGAGACGAGAGTCTTCGGGGAAAACGAACCCACAGTGGGGGCAGGTCAAATTGTAACCCATTTCGTGCGGCAGACCCACACGATCACCGCTGTAGCAGACACGAATAAACAATCTGTACATAACTGATTCGTCAGCTTTCGGGTAATACGTTATAAGTTCGCGCGGTGCCATGGGGACACGCAAGATACTACCCCGTGTACCACGCGGCGGCTCCTTCTCTTTCAGACCAGGCATGGAATGCGCTTTCCAGAATTTACCAGGGGCTGTCAAACTGTCATAGCAGCACGTTGTCTCAATCATCGGTGATCCAGGTACAAGGATACCGTGTTCACGTGCCAACTTATGTCCTTCAAGGATCCAGGCGGAAGAAGCTGCGGAGCCCTGGGCAGCTGCGGCGACAACGGGCTCAGATGCCGCAGCCACCTTCGGTACAACTACCTGTATCGGTGTAAATCCATCGGGTATGATATCTCTAGGGCGTCCCTCAGCCGCCTCCGCACCGAACGTCTCTTGTAAATACTGTTTCTTGTCAACGATCTCCTTCTGAACATCTGTCCGCGACGTCAGCTCCTTGACAATCGCCTCGATGTAGCGCGCAATGCCCTTTTGTCTTTCTACATCGGACCGAATGCTCTGAAAACCGGTCAAATTCCACGGTGCCTTATTGCGACTGACGGATGCCACGGCGCAGCTCATGTACTCAATTCCAGTCTTGTTCTCTATTTTATCCATAGGATATCCCTTGAAATCAGGATTTTTACATCCTTGTAGCGTGTAGCGGCGTGTGTAGTCAGGTATGTGTGTCTGGACATTGATGAGAAGAACGGACGCAGCACAGCCCACCATGAAGCGGTTTATGTAGACATCATAGTCAATTTGTGTGCCCTTGCGCAGCTTTGCTTGTGCTTTCTGGATTTCCATATATTGCTTTCTACTCGGCTTGCTCAAGACTTCTGCCTGTACACGATTGATCATTGTGTGATAGGACGCCCCGTCAGGGAAGATACCCACTAAGTCAGCGATCTCTTTGAGTGTAAAATAAATGAGTTTTTTGTCCTCAGAGTCAAAGTTGAGTTCCTCCTCGTCCTCCTTGACCGCAGGATCACCGAGCATCTGATCAATCTCCTCTTGCCGCTTCGCGTCCTTGTCTTCCAGAACGGCACGACCTGACATGGGGCGCCCCTCGTCATCGTATTCCAAGTGTGTGTCATAATCTACATTTGAAATGCCCTCGCCGCAATTTCTACATACGTACTTGCCGCCAGATTGTCCGTCACTGAATGCGAGAAGAATCTCCTTGTGAATGACATCCTTCTCTCTCGGATGTAGATATTCTTGAAGGAGAAGGAAGTCGTGCTCACAGATCAAATGTTGATTACAGGCGATACACCAGATCCAGTGATCCTTCTTGTCGCCGCGGAAGTCGTTCAGAATCTTGATCATGAGTTTCTGCTTCTCGGCTGCGCGGTCGCCGCGGATTTTCTTGACGGCGTCAAGAGAGGCTACGTGAGGACACGGATTCGGCTTCGGTGGCTCGCCCGCCTCTTTCTTCTTCTTCTGTAGCGCAATAGCGGCTTTCAGTGCCTCCAAGAACTGGTCCTTTACTACGCGATTCCGCTCACGCACGATCGGCTCAGGTAGCCCAGCCAGAACAGTCAGAAGGAGATCTTGGTAAGGCTTGTAGAGCGCCGAGAAACGCGCCACGTCGCTCTCCTTGTAGAAAGGGAAGCGCTGTCCAAATTGGATGAGTGTATCGTTCAGAACGACTTCATTCGCGATCCGATCAAAGAAAAGCTGAATTGTGTCTTTCTGTAGAAGTTGGTCCACTTGTACAGATTGGTCGGCAGCCACCTTTGCCGCTTTCTCACGTTCACCATTGAGGAACTGCTTGACAGCGGCGCGATATTGTGTAATTTTCTTATTCAGGATCTCCATTTGGTCAACGGTGAACTCGCGCTCAGTGAGTCCGAAGGATCTCAGCAAGGGTATGATGTCACCCATACCCGCGCCATACACAGGCTGCCCATCAAGCCAGTCTGCGACGGAGACATTGCCGAGAGAGGATCCATCAGGCTTGATGACGAGAATAGAGCCAGGTGTGGGTACCTCGCCGATCGGTCCATGCTTCCAGATGAGCGAGCCTTTCGTTTCGGCGGGTGTAATGGACTCTGCCATATCCATAGCAAGTTTTCCTGAGCGCGTGCTTCCAAATTCTCTCATGTAGGTGAGCGGAAACAGCAGATAGTTCAGAACAGTAATTTCGTCGCTGTTTTCGGAGACGCCAACAGTGCCCTTTTCGCCATAGCGCTGGTAACTCGGTCCGAGTGCACGCAGGTCACTAAATGTGACTTTTCCAATGAAATCTTTATCAATAATAGCCTCTTCCATTTTACCTTCAATACCATCTTTGAGAGGAGGAAGTCCCGAAAGATGACTCTCTTTTTTATCAAGCACAGGGACCTCTGAGCGGAACACATCATTATCGTGCGTGACTGTTTCCTTTGCGTCTCCTGAAGGAGGAAGGGTCTGTAAATAGGAGTCAAAGAATCCTTGCCAACCAACATACCAACGTGGAAGCCCTTGACCACTTCCAGCGCCAAGGCGCATTGCGTCATGATCTTTATCGGTCGGATTTCCCAGCTGATTCTCTACATAATTTATCTCCGCTTTTACGACATCATCTAAATAACGAATCTGGATCTGCGGGTCAGCAATTTCGGTGGGATCGCTTGATGCCTGTTTCTTCGCAAGATTTGTAAAATGTTCTACACTGTGATCAAGGTTGAGCACACGCTGTGTTTGTACAACAGGACGCGCAAGAGGAAACTTGGATTTTCTCAGAAGATCAGCGAGCGTCTTGAAACTTGTTTCTTTCGGCTCTTTTTTAGCATCTCCGGCGCGTGTGTATTCTACAAGAGTATTACGAAGGTGGAAGAGAACTTCTGTAAGAATTCTTGCTTCGCGAACTCTGCGGGGATTTTTCTGCGAGGAGGGATCCAGAGCTTTGAGTAAATCTTGTAACATGTCTGTCTTTTGTTGCGAATCGGGGTAATTTCTGAGAAAAGTCGGGATTTCCGTAATTTCTACAACTTGGGGGACCTCAATTTCTTCATCAAGAAATTCAAAGAGTGGTTCTTGTTCCTTTTCTGGCTCGGCGACCACATTTGTAGCAACATTTACAGGTTTCGGCGCCTCATTCACTCGCATAACAGCAAAACCCATATCGCGTTTTATGCCAATAAAAGGATCAATCGGTTCCACGGTCGCCTCAGTTTCATCCACCAAAAGAACTGCGTCTTTCTCTTCATCCACGGAGACGACTGTGAATTTAGGACCAGGTTCTCCTGTATTTGTAAATGTGGTTACAATTTGCTCGGGACGAATATCCAAAAGATGGACGAAAGAATGCTTCGGTGCCTTTTTAAGTACGACAATTCCTTCAATGCCGAGCTCGGGATCTGGATTTTCTTCAATAAGAGGAATGTCTTTTAGACTGTCAGATACTCCATCCGGGAGTATGCGTATCAGATTGTCGTCCATAAAATAAATCCGACCGCGTGTTCTGTCAAGGCGTCCGCCTTCAATCATGATCGTATCACCAAGTTCAATGCCTTCATCTTCTGTTTCTTCCTCTTTCTTTTCCTCTTGATTCTGAGAAGGCGCTGCAGTAACGGAAGCAGCTGCCATTGGAGGCTCTTGCTCAATTAACTTATCTTCAAGAATTTCTTTTTTTTGTTCTTCTCCTTCCATCTACTGTCCTTTATCATTAAAAATTGAATCGCGAATCCGGTACAAATGCGCATAGCTGAGTTTAGAATGTTTACTGTTGATTTCCAGAACACTCTGATTGCGAAGTACCCCACGTGGGCTGCACTCGAAGCATTCCTGACCTCTGAGGAGGGTGGAAACTTTCGCGTCGTTGGATCAGGTAGGTACCGTGTGATTCGGTACGAGAAGAAGAGCACGGATATGAAGAGTCCGCTTGTTCAGTGGATGCGTAGCACAATCTGGGATACGGAGGCGAATCTTCCTGTCTGCGTTTCGCCCACGAAGGCGAAGGAGGATGAGCAGCCGCCGATTGGCTGCGATCTGCCCCTCATCCAGGACTTTCTGGATGGCACGATGGTCAATTTCTTTCAGCCGGTGTTTGATGAGGCAACAGCCACACAACCCGAACCGGTCCTCGCTACGAGGTCACAGATTGGCGCTGGCGGCAATTTCTACAGTCAGCGCTCCTTCGCCGATCTGTTTAACGATGCTCTCACTGAAAGCGGTATCACGCTTCAGCAGCTTGCTCTTACAGTGCGCCACGCTTTTAAGGACGTGAAGAATGTCCACAGTTACTTCGCGAGTTTTGTGCTTCAGCACCCTGAGCACCGTGTAGTCAATCGCGTGGATAAGCCCCGCGCCTACATTGTACACGCTGGTTATGTCACGAAGGATGGGCGCACGGTTATTGAGGATATTTCGGAGTCATGTGCTCAGCCCGAGCTCGCTGCCCTTGCGATCCCGCAGTATCCTATCAATGGCTTCAATGCTGTCGCCGATTATCAGTCGTTTCTGAATACTCAGCTGAACACAATGGGTCATTTCTGGCAGGGTCTGACCTTCAAGGATGCGAATGGAAACCGTTGGCGCACTCGCAATTCTAAGTATTTGGCGCTGAGATCGCTTCGTGGTTCTGAGGCGCTTCCTCTGGATCGTTGGCTCCGTCTCCGCTCTGAGGGCAAGGTGCTTGAGTACCTCAAGTACTATGCCGAGGAGCGCACGCTGTTCTGGAACTTTGAGCAGCGGTTCCGTGCGCTGACTCTCGCTGTCTATGCGGGCTATGTAGATGTTCACAAGGCTCACACGAAAAAGCTGACGGAGCTTCCGAAGAATGTCAGCCCGTGTGTCTTTCGTCTCCATGCGCATTACCTGGAGCACCTGAAGCCGACCTCCCTGACAGTGAAGCAGAAGGACGCAATTGATCTTGTAAATAAGATGACGCTGCTGGAGCAGAAGCGCATGATGACTGAGCCGCGATCTGTAGTTCTAATCAGTTAGACCAAGTATATCGCCATACTCGTCATCATCATAATATACAGTATAGGATGAACGCCCGTGCATCGCAACATCCAAACCAGATCCATCTTCTATATGATTTGCTCTTAGTTTACGAACAGTGTCTTCCCATGAAAGTATAGATCAGTCTGGATCATAAATCAAACTTTTTACATGTAAATATGCCAGCTGTAAATCGGGGAAGTTACCAATACGTGTACTTACATTATTATCGTTAAAATATGTTATATGACACGGTGTACTATACTGATTTGGCTCTTCATTACTCATTTTTCTATGAAATGAGATCTGTTAGCCTATTCTTCAATTTTTTAGTGGCGATTTAAAAACATACACCATACTCTATTCAGAATAGGATGCCTTACGCTATTGGAATTGACTTGGGTACCACGTACAGTTGTGTTGGAGTCTGGCAGAATGATCGTGTAGAAATCATCGCAAACGATCAGGGGAATCGGACAACCCCCTCCTATGTAGCCTATACCGATGATGAGCGCCTCGTGGGTGACTCAGCAAAGGGACAGGCAGCAGCAAATCCTACAAACACAGTTTTTGATGCGAAGCGTCTTCTGGGTCGCCGTTTCCGTGACACGGCAGTTCAGAACGACATGAAGCACTGGGCGTTCAAGGTGCTGGAGGGCAAGGCTGAGAAGCCTGAGATTGAGGTTGACTACAAGGGTGAGCGGAAGCGTTTCCAGCCCGAGGAGATCAGCGCGGCAGTTCTCCAGAAGATGAAGCAGACTGCGGAGGCGTACCTCGGCGAGACGGTACGCGATGCGGTCATCACTGTTCCTGCGTATTTCAACGACTCACAGAGACAGGCGACAAAGGACGCGGGTGTCATCGCTGGTCTGAATGTTCTACGCATTATCAATGAGCCGACGGCGGCTGCCATCGCCTATGGCTTGGACAGAAAGAAGGGGCAGGGTGAGCAGAATGTGCTCATCTTTGACTTGGGCGGCGGCACATTTGACGTGAGTCTGCTGTCAATTGATGATGGTGTCTTTGAGGTCAAGGCGACGGCTGGTGATACGCACTTGGGTGGCGAGGACTTTGATAACCTCATGGTGGATTACTGCGTAGGTGAATTCAAGAAGAAGACGAAGCTGGATCTCACGACAAACCAGCGTGCTCTCCGTCGTCTGCGCACGGCATGTGAGAAGGCGAAGCGCAGCCTCTCATCCTCTACACAGGCGACGGTGGAGGTGGATGGCTTGATGGATGGCAAGGACTTCAGCCTCGCGTTCACGCGCGCGAAGTTCGAGAGCCTCTGTGACACCCTTTTTCAGCGCTGCCTCGCGCCAGTTGAGCAGGTTCTCCGCGATGCGAAGATGTCAAAGGAGCAGATCAATGAGATTGTCATGGTTGGCGGTTCCTCGCGCATCCCGAAGGTCCGCGAGCTGCTCACGAATTTCTTCGGTGGCAAGAAACTCAATGACAGTGTACACCCCGATGAGGCTGTGGCATATGGCGCGGCGGTCCAGGCACACATCCTGACGAAGGGCGACACGGTGGACAAGACAAGTGAGCTCCTTCTTCTTGACGTGACTCCGCTCTCGCTTGGCATTGAGACGGCGGGTGGTATCATGACGACACTCATCAAGCGCAACACGACAATTCCTACCAAGAAGACGCAGACTTTCAGCACGTATGCGGACAACCAGCCTGCTGTGGATATTAAGATCTACGAGGGTGAGCGTAACTTTACGAAGGACAACAATCTCCTTGGTACGTTCCGCTTGGAGGGCATCCCGCCGATGCCGCGCGGTGTTCCGCAGATTGAGATCGCCTATGATCTGGATGCGAACGGAATCCTGAATGTGTCGGCAGCTGAGAAGAGCACAGGCAAGTCAAATAAGATCACGATCACAAATGACAAGGGTCGTCTTTCCAAGGACCAGGTTGAGCGGATGGTGGAGGAAGCGGAGAAGTTCGCCGAGGAGGACAAGGCGCGCATGGCGACGGTTGAGGCTCGTAATGAGCTGGAGACGTACCTGTACAATGCTCGTAACTCACTGAGAGAGGAGAAGGCAAAGACGGTTCTGGGTGACGATGCGAAGAAGGGCGAGGATATCGCGCAGACGTACTTGACGTGGTTGGAGAGCCATGGAGATGAGACTGCACAGGTCTACAAGGACGAGATGAAGAAGGCGGAAGATGAAATTAGACCGATTATGATGAAGATGTATGCGGCGACGAGCGAGAAGCCTTCAGATATGCCAGAGCCCGATCATGTATATAGAGCGGGTGAGGACGAGGGTAAGATGCCTGGCATGCACGGGCAGGCTTCTCGGGGACCGAAGGTTGAGGAGGTAGATTGAGCGAGGTAGATTAGTAAACTAAACAACCCGTTTTATAGCATATAAAAGACCAAATCCAAGTAAAACTACAGCAATGGATACTTTGTTTTGTCCGCTCAAAATAAAATATCCACGCGAATTCGCATCAGAAGGAATATTACAAACATCGCATTTGACCCCCTGAATATTAGAATCTACAATACCCTTTTTCTTGATTGAGACTTGGCGAATCCAGAGTTTCTGGTACTGCGCATAAACAATTAAACCGAGTTGTGCGCAACGAAACATGAAGAAATCTACATGACCATCGATGGGAAACGCATTTTCTACCAAAATCTTCGCCGCCTTTTTTGTGTAAATATTGGCTGTATTCGGCGCATTTACACTATAATTCCACTCACCAAAATTAAACGCAACCGTATTGTTGACGGCATCCATCATCGTGCGATTAAACGGCACAGAAAGAGTCCAGACATCAGGGCGAACTTTCTCGTCTAGAGCCTGATATTCAATGAAAGCCGCCTCTAACTTTTGTACAAATCCGAGAGGGATCAGCGCATCATCCTCAAAGACTAGACCATATTCTTCTGCTTGCCCAATGATTTTTGTCCAGACTGTGTAATGACTGAGATAGCAGCCAACGCCGCCAGGTGAATCGAGGTCCTCGTGATCACGACGCTTTTTGTACAAGATATTGCGACGTGTTCTAAGGGATATACGAGTATCCTTCTCAATATCAATTGTTTTTCCGTCAATGGCATCAAAACGCTCCCAGGGGTATTTTTGTATGAGTTCTTGGAATCCAGGTTGCTGAAAAAAACGTTCCCAGCGATCTGTACGACTTTTAAGGTTTATACAATATATCCGTAGATTCATCTCTATTCTGGGAGCGGTTTTCCCCAGAAAGCGCCGCGCTTCTTTGCGGGTGCCGCGGGTGGCGCTGTTAGAATGGGCTCGGCAGGTACAGGCGCAGCAGTAGCAGGTGCAAGTTTTACCGCCTTCACGTCAGGCTTTGTCTTTGTGGCGGCAGGCGCCTTTGTCACGGGCACTCCAGCCGTGACGGCAGCCCAGTCCTCTTTCCACTTACCAAACATTGTGGCACACGCCCGCGCAGCCCTCGCAAACATGGCACGTGCCGTAATTTCCTGCCCATCCTCTACGCCAATGCGGAACACCATCTCATCGCGCAGCGGATGAGGCAACTTGTATCCTACATAGGTAATCTCCTCCTTGTCAATCATGTTCTCGTCCATCCAAGTCTGTAACAGGTTACCAAGCGTGTGATCCTCTCCCTGTATAATGATATCAAAACCCTTCATACGCGCATCCGCAGGCTGTATGCGCATGTTCTCAGGTAGATCACCACGATCCACCGACGCATACAACATACACTTCTGTTGAATCTTCTCCAACGCCCGCCCAACAATGTATTTCACGGGCAGTGTTCCCTTTGACTCCACTGTGAAATCAAAGCTATACGGCTCATTCTTCTCGTTGACCAAGAAGCATCTCTCCACTTCCATCGTGTTGAATTCGCGCATGAGTTTATCCCGCCGCTCCGTCTCCTTCTCCAGTGACTTCGGATCCACCTTCTTGGTTGTCTGTAGCCACTTCTCAAAGACAATTCTCTGCTTCTCGGAGTCCGTGTCAATGGTGTACTTATAAGAACACTGGCTTACAGGATTGAACCGCACATGCTGACGACCAGTACCCATCGTAGCACGCGCCGTCAGTTCAATCGCCTGAGGAGCCTGGTTCGGCTGCTTTCCCTTCAAGATGGCAATAAGGCTTGTATCTCTTGTAATTGGATTGGGTTGAAAGAACTTAGCATTACCAACATGAGCGGCGACACCCGCATTATCCTTGTTGCTCTGCAGAACCTCAAAATCGGCAGCCACAACATCACGGGAAGTGTCCTTATCACTCTCAACACGAATACGAAAGACGTATTCTTCGGGGTCCCAGGTAAGAGGATTTTCAACCCAGATGGGCAGAAGTCCAACACGATCTGCCAACATCTCATTTGTCATAGGTGTGGTGTTTTTCTCTACTAAAACGTCGCTCGTGGATCCGTCCTCCTTGATGTCGGAACGAAATCCTACGGTCTCTACTTCAGTAAGCATCGCCCTACGTAGAGTATTCGCATAGCTTACATGAGACGGCTGTAACTGAAACGTAACGGTCAAAGGATCTACATTTTTTAGTTCATGAAATACACTTTGTTCTTTCGCCATGGCAGTTCTGTCTATTCTATAGTTGAGTTGGTTTATACTCAATTTTTAAAGCAAGTGCGGAACTTTAGGATAACTAGCTTCTGAGGAAAAAACAATGAGCCAGAGGCAGCAAGCTAATGTTTGTTATTACAGCAATCGGTGCGAATGGTCCAAAGCGTTCATGAAGGAACTTGCGCAAACGCCTTGGGCAAATTCATTTAGCTTTTTTTGCGTTGATGCCGAAAAACGGACCGGACCGCTTCCGGCTTGGTTAAAGAAGGTTCCGACAATTGTCATTTCGGGAGAGCAACAGCCGAGAACGGATGGCGATGTAATGAATTGGTTGTCTGAGATGAAGCTGAGATCGTCCGGTGCTTCAAGCAATGGAGCTCGCGGAGGTGGCAGCGCACCCGCTCCCCAGGGTGAAGCAGAACCGGAAGGATGGAACACGATGGAACATTCGTCGTTTGCACGTGGTTTCGGCTACAGTTTTCAGGATGCTGATACGACAACGCAAGGAAATGGGGGGTCAACAATACCCGGTGCCTTCTCTTTCTTAAATGGCATGGCAGGTCCATCACAGGGTGCCCCGCCGTCAATGGCAGATGTAAAGCAGAAGAGCAGAAAGGAGCAGCAGTTTGATAGTCAAATGGAGGACTACAAACGCGAGCGAGAGAAGGGAATACCAGGAAATGTGCCGCGTATGTAAAATTTGAGTCGCTGCGCGTTTAAACAAGTTTCAAACAATAGAATTTAGAAATATGTCTAGCGCTCTAGGTGCCTTTTGTGTACAAATTATTCGGTTCTTCGAAGAGCTGACTGAGTCATATCCCGAGGAGCGTGACATTAAGCTTGGTCTGGAGGCTATTCAGGGAGCCAAGAAAATCAACCCCAAACTCATCTTGGATCTCTTCTACGAGCATGTTTACAGAGATGCGCATGAGTTTATTGAGCAGGAGAATGATGATGCTGTTGTAGCCTATGCAAAGGAAAAGATTGACGGTCAGTTCAATGAAATGTCATCGGCTCTTGTTATTTTCCAGAAGCACTGGGATACAATGCCAGAAACAAATCGGACTGCTATTTGGAAGTATTTGAAGGTTCTCTGTATTCTGTGTGCGAAGGCAAAGGGACTCCCGCCTCCTGTTGCAGCAGCAGCCCGAAAGGCGTAAAGTAGACGCCAAACTTTCACGGCGACCCAGTAGAGATAGTAGAAATGGCTGGTACTGTAGATTCTGTTTTTTTCACAAAATACAATGAATTTTGTGATGAACTCAAGGAGGCGTTCCCCGAGCGTGGGGATAAAATTACATTTGCGAAGACTCTTCGCAATGAAGTCAAGCTCGCCAGATTTAAGACAGATGTTCTTCCGACCGCTGGGAACCCTGGGCGTGATCCCGAGAAGTGCCCTGGAACTGTTCTCCCTGGCGTCACAATCCCTGAATCAATCTGGACGGATATGTCTTTGACTACACAAAAGGCGATCAACCAATACTTGACTCTACTCTCTTTTTGCTGCCAGGTTGGATCTGACACATTTGATGCCAAGTGGGCGGAAGAGATGATGAAAGGCTGGAAGGATAAGCTTGATGGCGTTGATTTCAAGTCCTTCTCCGAGAAGGTAATGGGAATGTTTACATCAGGTGGTCTCCCAAAGATGCCCGAGCGTCTTCTCAAGGGACAGTTGGCAAAGCTCGCCGAGGAGCTCGTCAAGGAATTCAGCCCCGAGGATTTTGGGATGAGCCCTGCGGAGATGGCGGCGGCGGGTGACAGTCCTACACGCGCCTTTGAACTGCTCAGCAAGATCTACACCGATAGACCAGAAATCATGCAGAATGCTATGAAAAAGATCGCAAAGCGTCTACAAGAGAAGGTACAGCGTGGCGAACTACGGCCACAAGAGATGGCAAAGGAAGCCGAGGAACTCATGAAGGAATTTACAGAGAATCCTGAGATGGTTGGACTTATGGAAACATTCCGTGGCATGTTCGGCTTTGAAGATAAGGAGGCTGCGAGGGCAGTAGGTCGCGATGGAGAGAATCGTCTCTCTGTTGTACAGGCTCGCCTCCGAAAGAAGTTAGAAGAGAAGAAGAAGCAACGTGGAGGCAAATAAGATTTCCACAAACCCGTTAGAGAAGCTCGGATGAGTGATAAAGTACCCTTATGTGACCCCTATTTCTGGGAAAATCCACGTGTCTTAGCCGGTTCAGCCTGGCTGCGGAGGTGGACTGAAAATTTCGATAGTCGGTGCGCAAGTGATATTACAAATGAAGTGGCAGCCGTATACCTGTTCTTTTTTCTCGTAACGTCTATTCTTGCCATTGGTCTTTCCCAGCCTTATATTCTGCCGATTGGTCTTCTTGTTGCGACATTGTATCTTGCGCCCGCACTCTGGGCTTTATATACACTGCCTTCATGTGCTAAGCCGACTGAGGCGACTAAAAAGGTAGAAGAAGGGTTTGAACCAACAGGTCGTGTAGAACCGACGCCTGTAGAAACTGTGCCAACGGCACGCAATCCGTTCATGAACGTGCTCATTGATGAGATCAAATACAATCCAACTAGACCGCCTGCCAAGTATATCGGTGACCCCGATGTACAGGGCTCACTGGACTCTTTCTTCCGCGTTCAGTGGTCAAGCGATCCCACCGACGTCTTTGGAAAGACACAGAGCCAGCGCGAGTTTATCACAATGCCGAGCACGAGTGTGCCGAATGACCGCGGATCATTCCAGGATTGGCTATACAAGATACCTGGAAAGACATGTAAAGAGGGAGGAAGAGAGGCATGCTACCCTGGAACCGATGGCGCCGCACTGCCTTGGTTGAATAACTAGATGAGGTAAAAAATCATTTACAAAATGGATTAAATCCCGTTTGTAAATAATATCAGAATTTGTTTCAATTATATAATTCTTTACATGTATTTGCGTTGTAATTGGTGCGAATCATACAGGCTCTGTACTGATTTGATAAGTGATAACATGATGTTTCAGTTCCATTGAGTCTATTTGCTTCAAGGCATTGCTCATAGTCATTATTTACAGTAGGACTAGGACTAGGACTAGGACCAAGACCAGAGCCAAATATACTTCGTACAAGAGAGCTGCCCAGACCAAATCCAACACCCGAGCCTAGACCTGATGTCATGCTCTCAACAAATGTGCTGCCAAGACTGGGACTGTTCTTTGTAGGCATAACAGCTGGAACGGCAGGTATAAGTGGAGATACTGGGTGTACAGTATTCTTCCTAGTGATAGACGTAGAGTTCCGAGGCATTTTCTACTTATCTGCGAAGTTTTTGTGTCTTCAATTTTCCATTCTTACATCTGAAGCTGCGCAGAGTTCTTCCGCGACTTTGTAGAACGGATTTCACGCAAATGGCAATTGCGGCAGACTCTCTTGCTGCCGCGCCTCGTTGTCCCGGTCGTAGTTTCACAGATCTACGAACGTTCTTAATACATTTACAAAAACGATTCACCAGCTTTTCTTTTGCCATTCCTATTTTTATAAAACATTATTTAGGGTAGATAGTCAGAGATGCAAGTCAATCGTCTTACACATTCCAGGGATGACCTCTGTGGAATTGATCAATATTTTAAGCAGTCTGTCGGTCCTGGTGACTACACAATCAGAAATCTTGTCCCCGACGCCGCAAAGGTAAACCCGCTCTCCGTGGAGCAGCACCTTATCTATCCGCGCGAGGGATTCGGCTTGAATAACAAGCAGATTGATGCTGATTCTATCCTGAGAAATCAGCCCGAGTTCAAGAACAACCGCTGTATCGTACGGTCACAGGCGCGCCCCTTCCTTACGGTTCCCTACATGGGCACTGGGCGTGGTAACCCGGATGTTGAGAGCCTCCTCATGCACTCGGAGATGGTTCGCCAGGGCAAGGAGTGCGGCACGATCTCAGAGGAGACGTTTGATGGTCAGTTCACGCCGCTTATCCAGAGCATCAAGGACAACATCCAGAAGCCGTCACACTTAGTACCTGAGGTCGCTGCGAATGGCTGGATCCGCGGCGGCATCCCGTCAAGAGCCTACCTCCGTGATGTTAATTGCTAAACAATACTACATAATTTTCGTAAGTAGCCATTAGAATGGTTGATTACGGCGCTGTCTTACAGCATCCCTTTGAAAAGGATGAAAATCCCCAACGGTATAATCAAACCCCGTTTGCCTATGTGTCACCACGTCCTGCTCGTGTAATTCTTGGTCTCTATGGCGGCAATGAGGTCTCATTGCCGAGTGGAAACATGGTTGACGTTGAGTCCGACTTACTCGGTATCACGCGTCCCAATACATGGGGACCGCATAGACAACACCAGCCGCCGACTGGACCGCGATTGCTCCAGGGACAGGTGATTGAGCGCAAGAATCCCAAGACGAATCTTACAATCAATGTGGAGCCAAAACATTTACCTACGATTCAACCGTGGGCATATCCTGCTGTCTCGGCGCCACTTCCTCTACAGCGGGAGTCATGTGCTCAGCCGCATAAATATTAGATCTAGTAGAAGCATGACTACGGTCCAGATCAAACAAACAAATCTTACACGCCCTCGATGGGATGATTTTCATCACGCCGATGATATGCGTATCACAAGCTATGCTGCTCGTTATTATTTGACGCCGCCCAATATTAATTGCCCTACATCCTTCCCGGTAGAAGCGACTACGCGGATTCAGGGGAGCGGTGCTAGTTGGGTATCAGGACAGTGGCGCACGGATGTAGAGAGCGATTTGAAGAATATTAATCGTTTTGGTAGTCGCATTAAGTGTGACGCAGATCTGTACAATCCCGATACAAACAAGATGAATCAGACTTTCTATGAATCGCCACCCGATGAGAGCTTTCCGAAGTCATTCCAGAAATTAGTAAACCCTCCGTGTACATTACGGGCAACGGGATGGAATCGCTGGGTCCCGCTCCCTCATCAGCCGCAAGTCTCTTATGAGACGCCCTTTGACTTCTTCATTCCTTCTCGTGATTTGGACAAGGAACGCTGCAAAACACACTAGACAACTCTTCTTGAATTTCAAGCGACAGTTGTTTAAAAAAGAAACGGCATGCCGCTCAGATTGATTTTTTTAAAAATCAATCTTCACGGTAGTATGGAAGTCGCTGCTCTGCTTGGTCTCATCGGCGTTGGCTATGGGGTTGCTAAACTGAGCGAACCTTCAAAAAAGACGGGCTCCCCTGTCGCACAGATACCAGGAGCAACACAGCCGAAAGTAAATGAAGGATTTACAAATAATCGCCCCATGGGTGCCGCCGCCCGTGGCTTTGCTTCTGATCTGGATCAGATGTACAAGCTGCCAAGTGGACAAGTCTACCCGAGTGAGCCGGTCCCTGGTCCCCACGGAAATGCTTTTGGGTATGCCACAGAGAAACCGCCTATTGCCCCTCGGGTCAACTTCAATGATATTTCACCTGCCCCCGAGAATATTGAGGCTGCCAGGGCTACAGTCGCCGCAAATCCGCCTGGTGTTGAACAAGAGCCGTTCTATGATGGTGGGAGCGACTTCGTTGTCAGCCCGCTGACCGGACAGCGCATGCCGTCAAGTGAATTCAAGCACAACAACATGGTACCTTTCTTCGGAGGTCGTGTAAAGCAGAACGTCGCCGCGAACACGAATAGTTCTCTCCTAGATAGTTTTACAGGCTCGGGCATTGATCAGATCAAGAAAAAGGAGGTTGAGACCATGTTTAACACGGCTCAGACACCTTTCGGGAATCCTTATGGTTTAGAGGCGAATGCGGACTTTCTCAAGGACCGCATCAATGCGCCCAGAAATCGTGCGGGTGAGCGTCCGTTTGAGCCGACTCGTGTCGGTGCCGCCTTGGGTGAAGAGTATGGTGTCACTGGAAAGGGCGGTTTCCAGCAAATGGAGGTCAATGAAATCATGAGAAAGGCTATGCCGACGACTGATAAGCTACGCGTGGCAGATAATCCTAAGTTGACATACAAGACACCCGTCGTACCTGGACAGCGCTTCATTACCTCCAGTCCTGAAAATCCTGGTGAAATCAGAAAGTACCGCCCCGATACGTTCTACATTGATGACACGGGCGAGCGCTTTATTGGTGCATTCTCTGAGGAGTCACAGAAAGAGACATCAAGACCGATCCAGACGATGAAGCATGTGACGCGCCCCGAGACGACATCCGAATTTATTGGACCTGCGCAAGCCCAGGACTACAATGAGTCCTATGTGACAGGTGCCTACAGAACACCGATGGCGCAGCAATATGGTGGTGCTGGTTTCCGTAACGCGAACATGAACGAGTATTACACGAATAATCCTGACTCGGCTGAGGCGGACTATGGTAGATCCTCCATTGAAATGCGCCCGAACGAGCGCAGCGCAACCTCCGAGAGAACAATGGGCTTGAACTTGTCCCCTGCGGACACGGGTCAGGTGGCGATCCACTACGAGGATGACGCGCGCCCTACACGCCGCGGCGAGACGGTGGGTAACATCCGCCAGTCAGGCACGGCGACGGGCTATGCGAACGGTGCCCCGTCTATTACGGTCTGGGATCCGATGGATGTGGCGCGCACGACAGTCAAGGAGACGACTATTGAATGGGGCTACATGGGCGCTGCTGGCTCAGCAGATGCGCCCACGAAGCTCAAGGTGTACGATCCCGATGATATTGCGAAGCCTACGCAGAAGTCACAGTTGTCGGCGAAGTCCGAGTATTTCGGTGGTGGCAATTCAGTCAACAAGGATTTTACCAGCCATGACGCCGCCTACAACATGCGCACGAACCCGAATAAGGAGCAGATCGCCAAGGGACGCAAGCCGATCGCGGGCAACGGCAACATTGGGGTATTTACGGGCGAAAAGAATGGTGTCACCTACAAGAAACTGGATGCGGACATCATCAACGACCGAGCCTTGGCTGCCCAGGACATGGTTGGTCTGCCGCCTGGCGCGGGTGACATTGGGCGCGTCAAGTACCGCCTTCCTCTTAAACAGGATGTCTTGTCTGAGCGCAACGATCGTGCGTTCGTGGCGTCAGTTGAAGACAACCCTCTTAACCAGAGTCTGCGGAAGAACGCAGAACTTGACCTTCAGGCGCTTGGTTTAGCGCACTGAATGAACTTGGTTAAAGACTCTGAACTAGAATAACTAATGACTACACAGATCCGCCCTGCCTGGATTTTACATGGTCCTGCTGGAACAGGTAAAACACAGTGGATACAACAAGAAGCAAAACAACGGTCCTGGCGTCTTTTTCGCTGGAATGTACGCAATGATCGCAGCTTGCGTGAAGGTCGCGAAATCCTACACAGTCAGGTCAGGTCGCAGGAAAAGACCTGTATTTGGATTGAGGGTGCGGACGATTTGACGCAGGAATCACAAGCATTTTTGCGCCGTATTCTTGATACAAGATCACAGGATGTACAGTGTGTACTGGAAGTGCGCGATATTTGGAAGTTGTCGTCGCCGATCCTATCGCGCTGTGTCATCAAGACACTTCCGAATGAAACATCATTCCGCAGAACCATGATCGAAGGAAAGGCGCGGGAACTCGGTCTCTGGCAGCCCGTTGACCTGCCGACGAATGTACTGTCACTAGAAGCAGTTGATGAATATAAACGTGCTGGTGGTGACCCAATGATCTACATGAAACGACTCGTACAGTTGTATCCCAAGCATCAGGCAGTAAGAGAAAGTCTACGGCGTTCTTTGGCGGGATATTCTCTTTGGGCACAAATTGCCTGGCTGGTCTGTTTATTGCGTTCAGAAAGAACAATATAAGAAAGCCTTTTTCATCAGACAGATATGGATATACAGGAAGGAATTGATGTATATAGTACGGCAAAAAGCGAATATACACAACAATTATGTGTTTTTTTGATACCAGCACTCCTTACCTATTTCCTAAGTTTGCTCGATGAGGCGAAGGAGAAGGAGAAGGATCTCAAGAGAGTTCTCTGGACATTTCAGAATTTATTGAAGGATATTCCTGAGTGGAATACGGATAAAGTTCTCAGAGAAACAGAACTTATTCAGACGAACACAAAGTGCGATTATCTGGAGGAACTCTTGACAGCTGTTTTTGTTGCACACACGAAGGTTCTTTCAGCCATTCGCATCAATAGCAAGAACAAGAAACTCCAGATCACAATTCCCAAGGTAGATCATTTCTTACATAGGACGCTGTCGGAGTGTGCACGGAGCTTGTGGTCAAATGCCTACATGTTTTCTGAGCAGGCAACTTCTGTAGATCGTCAGAAGAATCTACGGCAGGTTGAACAGTTGATCCATCAGGCGATCTTACAGTCAATACGTGGAATGTTGCCAGTGAAGAACATTCTCAAGGAGTATTTGACGGATGATGGCGACGATAAGGATGACAAGGAAGAGGCTACCGAGGAGGAAGCTCAGAAAGAGCCTGAGGTCAAAGAGAAGCAGGGACTTGTCGTTGAGAAACAGCCCGCTGAAGAGTCTCCCATCAAACTTGAAGACTTGTCGGGAGCTGTTACATCCGTGCCAGAGCCAGAACCAGTTGTTGAAGTAAAAGCACCTGAGCCCGAGCCTGTAAAAGTAGAGCCTCCGCCGCAAGTCATCGTTGTCGACACAGAGCAAAGTGTAAAATTCACCGATCACGACACTGTCTTTGACTCGGAAAACCCCAACGAACATACAATCAGCATGAAGGAGTACAAGGAGGAATCTGATCTCGCCTCAGTATCAGCCATTGATATCTTAGAGCCTGTAGGTGCGCTTGATGAGTTTGAGGATCTTGAGAAGCCTGCGGAACAAAACATGGCAATGGATGACTTTGAAAGTCTGGCGTAGTTCCTTTAAATCTTTTTTCCCCCTTGCTCGCAGAGATTCTTCCCGGATGAACCCACAATTTTGGATGGCAATAGCGATCGGTGGTCTTTTTATTGCGATTTTAGGGAGTGTAGCCGAATATATGCGTGAAAAGGAATTGCCGAAGGCGAAGGGCGTTGTTCGCGATTTCTTGATTGGTAGTATATTGACTTCGCTCATTTTTCAGTTTAGCCCTGACTCGGTTACTGACATTGTAAATGGTATGCCGACGTTCTCAGTGCCGTCCTTTTCAGGTGGTGCGATGGAGCCTGAACTTCAGGTAGGTGTACCTAAGTTCTAATGTACAAGTAAGAATGCCTGTAAAGCAGACACGAAAAAACAAAAAACTCCCCAATGCTGAACTACAAGTTCTCTGGACTGGACCGCCCCTGGGTCCCCTTGAGAAACTCTCATTGGCTTCTTTTATTGCACACGGTCATCCTGTGATTCTGTACACCTACAATCCCATTGATGAGATCAAGAAGCAGATCCCCCCTTCCATTCGCCATGGAATCAAAGTCGTTGACGGCAACAAGATTCTTGATCGTGGCAAACAGTTCAAATTTGAAGGGCGAAACAAGGCGTATGAATTTCTCCCCTTCAGTGATCTGTTTCGTTTTACAATGCTTCACAAAAAGGGCGGGCGCTGGATTGACCTTGACATGACACTCATCAAGCCGATACCGAAGAAAGTCATTCAAGCCAAGTACGCCTTCAGCAGCGAACGTACAATTCAAAAAGGCGCCTACAAGCAAAAAACCCCTGAAATCCCTGATATTGGATATGTACAGGTGCCCGGTCCTGGCTCTGAACTTACAACCTGGATGCTGGACAATGTCCCCGACACCACAAGTCTGAAAACTCCTTTTGACTTCATGAATTTGTACAGAAAGGCACTTGTTGAACTCAGTCTTGAAAAGTATGTTCTTCCCGCGAAGGCATTTTTACCGTTGAATTGGTGGGATGTGAAGGAAGCGTTTGAAGAGGAGCAAAAATGTTTTCCAGCCAAATATGGACAGAAGGCATTTTGTAAATCGGATCTGGTTCCAGCGGACGTGTATGCAATTCATTGGTTCCGCGCGATCCTAAGAAAGAGGAAACTCCCTTTTGATACCGCCGAGTATGAGCCTGACTCTCTCTGGGGCGTAGTTCTCAAGGAAATTGAGAAAAAGACACAAATGTCAAATAGCGATTTGTTTTAAAAAATTGATAAAAAGCCTGGAATCAGTAAGTTGTACCTAATAAAATGAGCCTTATTGATGAATATAACTCTAGCTCCTCAGAACTACATGGATTCACACTTGGGTTCTGCAACTTCTTTGCGCAGTTTACGCATAAATTTATTGATGGTGCTGGTGGATATGGTGAGCCAAATGCGTTCTTTTGGAATGGTAAAATGCTCACATACCATAATTATGGACATCTACTTGATTTTGTGAGAGAGCAGCTTATCTGGATTTATTCAGAAGAAATTCAGAAACAAGCAAAGGCAAATCCTCGTAAGCTCAAGGAAGAGTGTCAACGACGTATTAACTTCTTTGTATTGAAACTTCAAGAAAAAGTTGGATCTGGATATGATGGAAAGGCACACTTTTATCTACGAGATATTCGTAATTCAGCCTTTCTGTGTTTAAAAACATAAGTGTCTAGCAAAACAGATTGTACACCTTCGCCTTACCAACGCTATTTTTTGACGTGCGGAAACGATCAAAAATGGGGCGAGTAATCTGCTCGGAAGGAACCGCTTCATGTACCTTTGCCGCGATCACTTTGTAAAGATCAAAGTCGGGATATCTCTCCTTTCCATTCGGCTCCATCATCACATTGCGCCCATCTTCATCAATCATCCACGACCACAGCAAATTGTACAAATCGGATTCAGTTTCTCTGACCTTGAGACCAGGCTCTGCGCTCAAGATCATGGCTCCTTTCTTAATCAGCGGCTCAACCGGGAATAAGCCCTCGAATAGACTCACAGCCAATCTACATAAGTCAAATGAGGGATTGGGATGTACCTCGGGACTGAAATCGTCTATCTTGAGTGGACCGAAATTGTACTGGTCTGCGGCGTCATTTCCTTCGCTGAAATCGTCGCTACAGAAGAGCTTTTTGTTAATCCAAAAAATGGCACGACCGAAGTCAATAATGCGGAATAATTTGCCGTGTGTCGGCACTTTCCATGTTGTTCCATCACGGGAACGGTAGAAGAGGAACTTGATATCAGTCTTTATCCACACAATGTTATTGGTATGTAAGTCATTGTGTGAGAAACCAAACATGGCTTGAACAACACAGAGGGCAGAGATGATCTGAAAGACCCAAGCAAGCCAGATTTCATCCCACTTTTTTGTGCCAGGTTTTGCACCGACTTCGTCAAAATTCTCTAGAAGGCTGTCCATTGTTCCCTCGCTTGATTCTGTGAAGAGAAGCATGACAGGAAAGTTGTTAATTTTGGCAAGGACATTGAGGGACTCGTCCTCGCTGTCATCATCCCCTGCTTCGCTTTCATCTTCATCATCCCCTGCTTCGCTTGCATCTTCATCATCTCCTGTTTCGCTTGCATCCTTGTCCTTATCATCCTTATACGAGACGCTTTCCATTGAGGTTGTACTAAGAGATTCAAGTTCTACGGCGGCGGCAGTGACCGGTCCGCCGAGGCTTTCCAACTCTTCCGTTTCATTGTCCGCATCCGAAGTCGTTTCTGAATGAAGCGTAGACGGTGGCTCAAAAATAGCCTCCAGGACTTCTTGCTCCAGACTCTCCTCGTTATCTACACTCAATTCAAAAATGCCGTTCTCCTGGTGATCCCAGAACCATCTGCAGTGGCGATAACTGGCGAATACATCGGAAATATTGTAAGAATATGTGTCTGAAATACCGCGAAATGCTCCGTAAAAATAATGAAAATGTGGGCTGATATCTCCCTCTCGTAATTTTGAGAGGCTGTATGAAGCTACGGCTTCCACATATGCCTGATTCATGGAATTATTCAACTTCTCCTTGATTTTCTCATTTGGCGCCGCCTTGAAAAAGGAAACAGCTCCACTGAGATCTTCAACTTCATATTTTCCTCTTAGCCACGAAATGGGATCCAACAAGTGAGTAACTTTCATAAATCCAGAAATGTCTTGAATCTCAACTTCAGACTTATTTACATTTTTCTCTACGGTAAGATTCATGGCTCCGCTTCTTGAAAGTCCGGAGGCGCCAATAATTCGGAATCGCTGATCCATGTGAACATCTCCCTTTTCTTCAAGATGTCCGGAGAGATCATATAAATGAAGGAGCCCGGGATGAAGGCGGTGGAGTTCTTTGAACGAATCCAACTTCAGAGGTCTCTCTTTTAGAAAAAACTTGGGATGGGGGATTTGAATTCCGCCTGTGAGCATTTCTTTGTTCTTGATTATCGTGTGAAAAGCAAAACTCGTGTATGCCGCACTTTTTTTCTATTAGCATACGGTAACAAAAGACTATGGCTGCCTCAGCATCTATGAATGTTTCTCTGCGAAAGTTCGATATGAAGAAGATCCCCCAGGACGCTGTTGCCATTTTTATTGGGCGTCGCCGTACAGGTAAGTCCACTCTTGTGCGTGACTTGCTCTATAATCACCAGAATATGCCTCTAGGAACAGTTATCAGCGGTACGGAAGAATCAAACTCCTTCTATGGCAAGATGATTCCACCTCTCTTCATTCACGGTGAATACAGTCCTATTATCTTGTCAAATTTCGTGAAAAGACAAAAGATGATGATGGCGCGAATTATGAAAGAGCAGGCGGCAGGACAGATGACCTCGCGTATTGACCCGAGATCATTTATGATTCTGGATGACTGTATGTATGACGATAGTTGGACACACGACAAAAATATTCGCTACCTGTTCATGAACGGTCGTTGGTTGAAGGTGTTCTTCCTTATCACTATGCAGTACCCCCTGGGCATCCAGCCTGCTCTTCGTACCAACGTTGACTATGTCTTTATCTTGCGTGAACCATATTTTACAAACAGAAAACGCATTTTTGATAACTACGGCTCTGCTTTTCCGTCGTTTGAGTTCTTCTGTCAGATCATGGATCAGTGTACACAGAATTATGAGTGCCTTGTCATTGACAACACCAGTCAGAGCAATAAGATGGAGGACTGTATTTTCTGGTACAAGGCTGAGATGCACCCTGATTTCCGCATTGGTGCACCTGAATTTTGGGCACACTCGGCTGCGCATTTTAAGGAGAAGGACGAAGATGGAATCAATGAGTATGATCCTAATGCCGCACGGAAGTTGAAGGGACCTGCGATCAGTGTAAAGAAATTTCCCGGACAGAATTAGAAGATATGAGAAAAGTAATCATACAGAGTGTCATCATATTATTCATTGCATGCGCCCTTTTAGGGATGGATCGTATTTTTAGAATCAATGAAGGATTTCTTGGCGAACAGTGCGGCGTTGGTATGCCCTCGTGTGGAAATCAGCCTGCGGAAAAATGCTTCAATGGGTATTGTGAGGAGAATCGCACGGTTCTTCTTCCGAGAGACACAGGGTTGCCCGTTTTTCCTTGAGTCTTTATAGAATGGCTCGCCCTTATGGATTAGTAATGTTGGTCATGGTACTTTTGGCTGTTTTGATTGTTGTTCCTCTCTTAAAGACGCTCTTTCCGGCTGCGTTTCCGTATGAGGGATTCCGCGACCTGGATTGCGCGGGTGTGAGCTGCCCTGAGGGACAGTTCTGTCAACAGAATAAGTGCATTCCGACTTTTGTACAGTAACTATGAGAGTAGTTATGATATTATTTTTTAAACATGTACTACATGATTAAAAAATCTTAGGGGAGACTTATTGCTTAAACACAGTGTCTACAATCCCCCGACTCTTTCATCACCAGATTAGGGTATTTGTCAAATCTCCTTGGAGGTTGTGGAGGCATTGCGGGCTCCATCTAGACTATACAACTGTCGTGGAGCGGGACAGTTTCAAATTTATAAGTGCTTTGTCGCGAAGTCGTGTAGAACTTCCGCATTCATCAGAAGCACATTCAGATCGTGCTTACGATTATGATCCTCATACTCACTCCGTACATGCTTGATTGCCTTAATGAGGTGTTCAATGCCTTTCTTATACATCGGAATCTTGTAGTTAAATCCCTTTGCTTTGAGAAGCACCATCCACCCGAGCTTCTCAAACATATCCTTATGCCACGCATTGAGACCATGCTGTGTCATAGCATACATAGGAATCCTACCCGCTTTGCGGGTGCCTCCTCCACTAGAACGATTCTTACGCGTTGACATTTCTATTAGTTATCAAACATTTTATTTGCGATTCCATTTTCAAACCGGAGCCATCTTAGTCCCACAACATAGACTGCCACTTCCCATTCCTGATTTAGTGCGCCTCCAGATCGCGATCGCGGGTAAATGAGCTAACCGAAGAGGTGGCATATACCAATGCCATTTTTTGCATATATGTATGCTAGTTTTCTACACAGTTACTCCTTGTTCTGTGTCTGTAACTTTCTCTCGATGGCGAGATCGGCAGGACCTGATGAGGAGAACATACCCGCAAAGGCTGATGCGCCGGTTCCGAGTGAGGGGACCGCATCCTCCTTCGGCGCGCCACTTACAACATTCATCGTTACACCCACATCCTCGGGAACGCCATCATCGGAGAAGACCTTCTTCTTCTCGGGGCGGCGGGACTCGCGCTGCTCCTTCTGGAACGCCTCACGTGCCTCCTCGTTCTCCTTGTACTTCTTCATAAGTGTATTCAGCTGGTCCTCGGCGTACTCCTGCTCGGAGACCTCGTGGGGGCTGGGATCCCACGGTAGCCACTTGCCCACCTCGGCAACGTAGATATTATGAAGAGGATCGGTGCGCTGAAGCTTCTTGGCGCGCATCTCAGCCTCCTTCTTGTCGCTGTACGCGCCGCGGATCTTAAGACCACGGATCGTCGTCTGGAAGTTGTTCTGGGCATAGAACTCGTCCTCTAACTTAGTCTTGTTCTTGAAGAGGAAATCATCAAACTCATCGTTCAGCTTGGACTGAACGAGATCCTTCTGGTTTTCCTTGACGAACTCCTGGAGATCCTTGAGTGTGCCATCAACGCGCATTTGGGCGCCCCGACACAGTGTCGCCGCACCACTGAGATCAACCTTCTCAAAGTCAGCCGCCTGCTTCTCCAACTGGTCATTAAAATCCTTGATCTTACCGACCAGGAACTTCTCCATACTCTGAGTGCGCATCTGGAATTCATACTGCTTCAGAAAGACTGTGAAAAAGAATGTATCCTTCCGGCTTAATACTTTCTCGGGACTCAGGAAACTCAAAAGAGCCCAACGTTGGCTCGGAATCTCCGGATCCTCAGTCAAGAAATCTTCACGCTCTGCTGCCATTCTTCTTTACAGTTGTAAATCCTTTATCTTTAGATTCCGCATTAAATTTTCTTTTTACTGAATATAGACTAAATATGGACGTCGCTGAAGTTATCAACCGTGCGATCAAATACCTCATTGAGGGTCTCGTTGTTGCGGGCGCCGCGCTTTTTATCCCCCGGAAGACGCTGCCGGTTGACGAGATCGCCACGCTGGCGCTCGTTGCCGCCGCGGTCTTCGCGGTCCTTGACCTGGTCTCCCCGTCCATCGGCGTGACGGCTCGCCAGGGCGCTGGCTTCGGTATCGGTGCAAATCTTGTAGGGTTTCCTAGAGGTTTGTAAATAGAGTTTAGTAAAACGCATTTTGATTGTAACTTGTAGATACAATCAAATGCTCACATTTACCTATGTTCTTGTTGCTATTGTCGTTATTATGGGTGTTTCACTTCTTATAAAGGAAGGCTTTACAAGTCCTGGCACAATGGTTCAACTAGAATCTACACATGTGCCGACAGAAGAGGAGTACTATTATTATAGATTCATGTATCCGAGAACTGTGAGAAAGGAGATAACAGAGATGACAGGAGGTGATCCTGGACCGCTTTTTCCGATGCGATTTTAATTATTATGAATAAATAAATGGCAACGCCTGAAGAAGTAAGAAAACTTCAAGTTGCCGCATTAATGGCATCTATAGAAGTTTCAAATCATCTAAGTGGAATTATTGGTGAAAAGGTTGCGAAGGTACTTCGTTCTACAATCATACGTCTTAATAAAATACCTAGTACTGATGCTGAATTCACCGCCCTACTTACACAAGTACTAGCCGCCACGCGATCTGTCATTGAAAAGCTATCGTTAGGTGTAGCTCAGCAGCTTAGACCAGACGAAGTAGGTCCATTTCGTGCTAAAGCTCTTGTTGATGCTGAAGCTGCTGTTAGACAAATTATTCCTAAAATATTTCCTTCTCCATTTAATCCTGCTGGGGCAGTTCAACCATCACCGCCGCTACCAGCACCTCAACCAGTGCCAGTGCCTGTGCCTCAACCTGTAGCCTTAGCAGTGCTCCCAGGTCTTCCCCCACGCCTTACCAAGCCTGAAATTGAAGCAATTGTGAATATACCTACGGGACGATTGCGCAGAGTTGGTGGTGGTGGTTTTGGGGAAACGTACAAAGTTGACTATAAAGGAAGAACATATCTTCGTAAAGATATTGCGTTTAATGGAGAGAGATTTACAAGATGGTCATTTGATACGGAAGTCAGATACCTTGAACTTGTTTGTTCGAATCCACTCTATTCATTAATTCCTCTTACACCTTACTATTTTGGTTCAATGATTCGTGGCGATACAGGGTACATCATAGAAGAAATGTTTTCAGGAGCAAATCTTCAGGATATTATAGATAATAGATTTGTTACAGAGCAGGAGTCATATTTCATTAAAGGATGTCTTGAATTCTATATTCGACAGTTTTTTCATGAACATCTGGGAATTCTTCATTTGGATTTAAAACCTCTGAATATTTTTATTCGCATGCACGAAAATAAAATCGTATCTGTTCATTTACTGGATCTTGGTTTAACACGAGCAATTGATGAAGTAGGAGAAATAGCGGGCACAAAAAAGTTTATGAGTCCTCAGCAACACACTGCCATCAGAAGTGGTCAACGAACAATAAAACACGTTAAAGAGTTTAATATACATGCGCTTGATATAATAAATAGACTCATAGACAATTCAACCTATGCGGTTGATTTTATACAAGAATTAAAAAATACAACACCGCTAATTCCGAGACCTTGGGAAGCAGATATAACTACGTCAATTACAAACGTACTCTGTTCATTCAGTATGATTGATTATATTCCAGAAGAAGTATTACAAGATATATTGAGTATTCCTGGTGCCGATATAAATAATCTTTCACGGGATGGAAATACACCGCTTATCATAGCACTAGATGATAAAAATAATTTTTTATCACTTTCTTACATTAATATGGGCGCCGATGTAAACTTACGAAATACAAGAGGTACAACACCACTCCATTGGGCTGCCGCAAGTGGGATGGCGAGTCCGTTACAATTGTTGCTTGATAAGGGTGCGGATAAAGATGCGCTTACTTTTCCTACAGATCCTTGGGAGCCAGTGTCTACGCCATTACACTGGGCATGTAAGGCAATAAAACCCAACACTGCAATAGCTCTTCTTACCGCGGGTGCGAATCTTACATTGAGAGATGGAAATGGAGAAAGTGTATTGGATCTCGCAAATAAGAATCCAGTTCAGATGTTTAACTTTATTAAACTAGTTGAATCCTACAAAGAGAGGACAGGTGCGAATATGGGTGGAAGGCGTAATCGCACTAGGCATAATCGCACTAGGCACAATCGCACTAGGCACAATCGCACTAGGCACAATCGCTTACGAAATAAAAAACGTTACAGCAGAGCAAAATAATTTATTAGACAAGCACTGTTTCCGGTGCGATTTTAAATGTGAAGTATAAATAAAATGGCGACGCCAGGGAATCTAAGAAAAATTCATCTTGCGGCAGCAAGGGCATCCGATGAGGTTGCGAATTATCTATTTGGATTTTTTAATACAGAAGTTGCGAAGGCACTTCGTTCTACAATCATACGTTTTGATAAAATACCTAAAACTATGGCTGAACGCGACGAATTGCTCACGGAAGCTTTAGCTGCGGCTGCGGCTGCCGTTGAAAAAGTATCGGCAGATGCAGCTCAACGCCTTCAACCAGATCAAATAGAACCATTTCGTGCTAAAGCTCACGTTGATGCTGAAGCTGCTGTTAGAGAAATTATTGCTAAAATATTTCCTCTGGCTCAATCTCTGGCTCAACCTCAACCCGCTCCCCAACCTGCGCCTCAACCTCAACCCGCTCCTCAACCTCAACCTCAACCCGCTCCCCAACCTCAACCTCAACCCTCGGGTCTTCCCGCGCGCCTTACCCAGCGTGAAATTGAAGAAATTGTCAATATGCCCCAATCACAACTGCGCAGAGTTGGCAGCGGCGGTTTTGGACAAACATACAAAGTTGTTTCTAGAGGAAGAACATATCTTCGTAAAGATATTCAATTTCACGGTGAGGACTTTACAAAATGGTCATTTGGCACGGAAGTGAAATATCTTGAACTCGTTTGTTCGCATCCACTCTATTCATTAATTCCTCTTACACCTTACTATTTTGGCTCAATGATTCGTGGAGGTACAGGTTACATCATAGAAGAACTGTTTTCAGGCGCAAATCTTGATGATGTTCTAATGAAAAGAAATCTTACAGCCGACGAGGTAAATTTTATTATTATGTCTCTTGATTTCTATGTTCATCGGTTTTTTCACCAACACTTGGGAATTCTTCATTTGGATTTAAAACCTCTGAATATTTTTGTTCGCATGCACGAAAATAAAATCGTATCTGTTCATTTACTGGATCTTGGTTTAACACGAGCGATTGGTGAAGTAGGACTTGTAGCAGGCACAGCAGATTTTATGAGTCCTGCACAACATGCTGCCAGGCGCACTGGTGTGCGAACAATAAAACACATTCCAGAATTTAATACATATGCGCTTGATCGTATATATACTTTTATACGTGATGCACAAGCACCAGTCGCTTCTATAAAAGAAATAAATGTAAACCCCTTGGTTCCGAGACCTTGGGAAGCAGATATACCAATGTCAGTCACGAATGTACTCTGTTCAATCGGTCTAATGGGCGTAGTAGAGACCGAAACCATATCAACGCTATTAAGTATTCCTGGCGCCGATATAAATAAACTTTCAGAGGAAGGAAATACACCGCTTATTGTGGCACTAGCTAATAAAAATAAAATAACAGCAGTTTCTTACATTCGTAGCGGCGCTGACGTTAACTTACGAAATACGAGAGGCGCGACACCCTTACATTGGGCTGCATCACAAGGGTTATTTGGTGCATTGAAACTATTGTTAGATGATGGCGCCGATAAAGATGCGCTCACTTTTCCTACAGATCCTTGGGAGCCGATGGCTACCCCATTACACTGGGCATGTAAGGCAGGTCAACCTAACACTGCAACGGCTCTTCTTACTGCGGGTGCGAATCTTACATTGAGAGATGGAAATGGAGAAAGTGTATTGGATCTCGCAAAAAAGAAGAGAGATGTATTGATTGATTTTATGATGTTATTAGAAGCATATAAACAGAGGACAGGTGCGAATATGGGCGGAAGGCGCACAAGGCGCAATAGACGCCTAAGAAATAAAAAACGTTAGAGTAGAACGAAATGATTTTTCCTACGATCATCTTACTTCTCATTGGCTCTGTCTTGGCGCAAGATGGTGAAAGAGCTGGCATTATTCTGAATTATAAGGACAGATACCTCTTGGTTCAGAATAAGTTCTCATTTCGTTGGAGTTTTACAAAGGGACACGTGGAACCCTTCGACGTAGATTTACTCGAAACAGCACAGCGCGAAGTGAAAGAAGAGTCCGGTTACCTAGAAACAATTCATTACACGATTGATGATACCGAACCGCGCATGTACGGAAAATCAACGTATTGGACGGGCACAGTGATAAATGCAGGTCCACCTAAACTCAAGGAGGACGAACACCTTGGGTTTGGTTGGTTTACAAAAGATGAAATGCGGAAGTTGAAAACGACGACAGATATAAGTGAGTGGCTCTAGTGTTATTTAGTATTTTTAACTTCTACTGATTTACAATCACATTCTTCATCGTCGCATCTATATCCACATTCTTCACATGGATTTGTACACATACCAATAATATGTACATTACCGCGAATTATGGGTTCAGTACATTTATTACAACGAAACGCCTTACATTCGTCACATACAAGTTCTTCATCTTTTCTAATATACCAGTTAAGACTATCATGTTCATATCGCTTTACAGAAATCCAATTTGTTTCATCTATTTCTGAATCAAACTGTTGTTCGCAGTGTATACAGATTTTACAGTCATTGCATATTTTTCTTATTGATGGCCTTACTTTCATAAAAAAATATAATACGAATCTACGAATCTTATCCTAATTGCGCGAAAATACTAATAATTAGTAGATTAGCATTTCCGTAGATCAGAATATTTTTCGTAGATTAGTATTACTTTAGTCTGTAGACTATTCTTCCCTTACCTTCATCGTAAGGACTTATCTCTAAAGAAACTTTGTCTCCAGGTAAAATTGTAATTCTGTTCATCCTCATCTTTCCGGATAAAAATCCCAGTATTTCTTTACCGTCGTCATTTAATACTACCTTAAAAAAAGCGTTTGGTAAAGCTTCTATAACCCTTCCCTCTTTCTTTATTACTTGATTATTTTTCCCCTCGTTTAAAGGCATCTTTGTATAATTAATAATATTAGCAAATTAAATATTAAAGGTCAAGGGCTTTGACCCATATTTTCGAAATTTAGAATAAAACTGCAACCATCTATTGAAATTTCAACTCTATGGTAACAGCCTTCTGATTATTGGGAATTGAAGACACCCAAAATGGCCAAAAACTTATCTGCAGCTTAGGAACCTGATATCCTAAATTTCTGTTAACAGTTTCTTTGACCTGTTGATAGTTTTCTCCTAATAGAGATATCGCCATAGAATTTTTGTCGATATTCTGATAGGAGCCTGATGAAAAATTCAGGTTAAGTGTTGCCTTGCCTCCTGAAACATCCACTTTGCTGGCTGAATAATTTGACTTGAAACTATTTTCCAGAAGCGTTCTGCCCTGCGCCATTTTAGAAATTGTATAATTTTTTATGAATTGATCCAAGTCGGATTTTTTAAAAGCCAAGGCGCTGGCCGTCACCGAAACCTGATAGTTAAAATCTTCAGAAATGGCTCCGGCTTTTGTCTGAGTTGAAGCGCTGCCAACATTAGACATTATCGCATTATCCAATAATACGGAATCGGAAGGAATTTGTTTTTTCAAATCAGATATGGCGTCAGAAGTGGTTTTTTTTGTTAAAACATCTTTAGCCCCTTGGATATCGTCATCTGTAACCTTTTTTACTTTTCCCGAATAACCGCCTGCCATAGGATTTTTGGAAACGGCGCTGATGCTATAGTAATAAGAAGTGCCCTGAAGTCCTGGCACAGAGAAGCTGGCCGGCGCAATATTGTAATCAGTTCCCGATTGAGTGGCTTGAATAGTAATTTGGACAGATCCCGGAGTCATTTTACTTCCTGATTTTTTGCCGGCAGGTATAACAACCTTCTGCATAGTCACAAAGAGTTTGCCTGAGTCAGACATAAAATGTGTTCCCGTCTTTAGAGTAAACGACATTGGCGGATCATATTTGTTGTATATTGTTATCTGACCTGAGGCCTGTCCCTGATCTGAAGCAGTGCCCGTTGCCGGAAAATCCTGAGAGTTGTTCTTAGTCGCCTGAAAATATTGAGCCGGTATGACGTTATTAGTCAAATCAATTGCGTCAACAGATTTATCAGCAGTTATCGTCTGTTGCAAACTTAGATTGTCTACTTGCGGCCAGATGGTAACGCTTGCCTTTGGTAATTTAAAAAACAGATAAACTCCGACAAAAATTATAACAACAGCTAAAATTGCAACAACAAACCAGCGCATAGATTTATTCTCTTT